>Ga0209187_1001324_pt1 | contig 29596 bp, 23 predicted proteins | sample BantaG_FD_187430 | JGI IMG/M metagenome (GOLD analysis project Ga0209187, IMG submission 187430) | Marine algal microbial communities from Bantry Bay, Ireland - BantryBay_4 metaG (SPAdes) (version 2) | ecosystem: Host-associated > Algae > Red algae > Unclassified | place: Bantry Bay, Ireland...
CGCAGCAAAGAGGCACGGTTGAAAACACTATTGGATTACTTCGGCAGTACATAAAAAGAAGTGAATCAATTCAAAACTACAGTCAAAGTCGCCTGCAAAGCATTCAGGATTCCTTAAACCATAGACCACGCAAATGTCTTGGCTGGAAAACACCCTTTGAGGTCCATTTCAACAAAAAAGTCGCGCTGGCTTTGCAAATCTAGCCGAGACCTTCTTAAGAGGTGCTTTTTAGGATTTCGTCTACGGTTGTTTTGTGGGTGAGGATTTTTTCTACGGCATTTTCTCGCATGGTTTTGAAACCGCCTTTGCGTAAAATTGCGACTAGCTCTGATTCTGGGGCTTCTTTTGCGATGGCGTACTTTAGTTCTTGGTCGGGCATCAATAATTCAAAAATCGCTTGCCTCCCTGTGAAGCCTGTTTGATTGCATCTTTCACACCCTTGATTAATGGACACTTCGGTGCCAGCTTTAAGCAGCTCTTCACCAAATAGTTTAGATTGTTCTTCGCTTACTTTGTCAGGTTTTTTACACTCTGGACATAAGATTCTTACAAGCCTTTGAGCTATAATACCAATAACAGATGAGGCTACTAAAAAAGGTTCTATACCCATATCTATGAGTCGATTTATAGAGCTAGGAGAATCATTCGTATGCAAGGTACTGATAACAGTGTGACCTGTTAGAGAGGCTCTGATAGCAATCTCTGCCGTTTCTTTATCGCGAGTTTCACCTAACATTATAATGTCGGGATCCTGACGTAAAATACTCTTAAGAGCACCTGCAAAGGTAAGACCCGCCTTGGGATGTACTTGCACTTGGTTAATGTTGTCTATTTGATACTCTACAGGATCTTCAACAGTAATAATGTTTTTTTCTTTTTTGTTAAATAAATTCAGAACGGAGTAAACAGTGGTTGTTTTTCCGGAACCAGTTGGACCGGTAACATAAATAATTCCATATGGAGCTTTGGTTAAAGAAATAATATCTTCTTTGGTTTTTTGTATCATACCCAATTCTTCGATGTCGGCTTTTAGGGCGGATTTATCTAAGATCCGCATAACAATTTTCTCTCCAGAAATAGTAGGAAGAGTAGAGAGCCGGATATCTATAATTTTGGATCCCCACTGGTGTCTAAATCCACCATCTTGCGGAACTCGTTTTTCCGCAATGTTGAGATTGCTTTTAAGTTTGCACTTTGAATTTAACATTGAATATAGTGAGTTTGGCAAAGAGCCCGATTCATACAATACGCCATCTATTCTTTGTCGAATTTTTATATGGGTTTCTGAAGGCTCAATGTGGATGTCACTGGCATTACTGCCAATCGCTTTGGCAATAATTTCATTTATTAAGGTATCTATAGAGTTGGCGCTGAAATTTTCTACACCGGTTTCATTGTCTTCTTTTTCTTTTTTGGAGTTTAAAGTGGGATTTTGGTCGGGATCATCTACAAGCTTTTTTGCTATTGAAGACAGAGTGTTGCTTTCAGTTGAATAAGCTTGCGAGACACTTGTTCTTAATATTTGCTCGGGACAAACTACGAATTTACATTGATTGCTAAGTAACTTTTTGACTATATTTAATGCAAAAAGATTTGAAGGGTCTGATATACCCACCGTTGGAACACTAGTTGTTGTGTCAATAACTAGTACTGTATGTCTTTTAGCTAATTTTTCCGGGAGCATTTTTATGTGTCGGGGATCGAGTTTATAGTCTTTTAAATCTGAGTATTCAAAGCGATATTGTTTAGCCAAGCCTTCAGCAAGAGTTTTGTCATTAATATAGCCCTCTGAGATTAAAATTTCTCCTATCCGCAAGTTTTTCAGTTTGGCTTTTTCTAGAGCAACTTTAAGCTGAGCAGCCGTTAAGTGATTTAGATCAATTAAAATTTGTCCAAGCTGTCTATCGATTTTTTTTCCAGAACTGTTCTCTGGGTCAACCTCTGCGGTTTTGGACTTTTTTTCTGCTGACATCTATTGTATCTATCGGCAGATCAAGAGCTGCAGCTCATATTTAAAATCATCTTAAACAAAACTTAATAATTTTAAAAAAAAAAGAGAGTTTCGTCAAAACTTTGGATAAGCATGTCTTTGAAATTAAACTATAAATTGACGAAGTTGTTTTTAGATGTGAATTTTACATGATCTTTACGATAATGTATTTGCATTTGAGTTAATCTTTATGTGTAGCCAAAAGAGCTGCAAAATAAAAAACGAAGAACGTAGGAGAAAAAAATGATAAAAAACAAATTGTATAACATTCACAACAAAAAAGAAGGTTTCACCATGATTGAATTATTAATGGTGATCATCGTAGTCGGTATTTTGGCGGCAGTAGCTGTGCCTCAATTCCTTGATTACAGAACAGATGCGCGAAATGCCGCTACTTCTGGTGTACTTGGTGCACTAAGAACTGGCATTCAGCTTCAGTACGGACAAGCACAAATAAAATGCACGACTGCTTCTGGGTTTCCAGCAGCTACAGCCGTTGCAGCTAATGATGTAACGACTGTAGGTACATACTGTGCTGCTGCAGATATAGCAGCTGCTGATAGAAAATTTGTTGCTGATACAGAAATTCCTGTTAACCCTTGGGGTGGCGGAAGAAACGTAGTTGATTGTACTGGTGGCGATTGTGACCGAACTGACGGTTTTGCTGCTGGCTGTGACGGATCTGCCTATGCAAATGGATGGTGTTACAATCCAGCAACTGGTGAAATCTGGGCTGACTCCGGAACTAATGATGAGTTTTTACTCTAATAAGTCATTATCTGAGTAAATCAATAAGGACAAAATGAACCTTAATACAACTTATAAATTAAATAGCGTAAGGGCCTTCACTATGGTGGAGGTCCTTATGGTTATGTCGTTGGTAAGCATACTTTCGGTCGTAGCATTTCCGGTGGCTTTAAGCTGGGTTGACGATGCCAAAGATGTTTCTACGCGTCAAAAATTAACTCAATTAAGAGAGGCGATTGTTGGAAATCCTAACATTGTTATTGGAGGCAGTTATGCCCGTCCAGGGTTTTTAAATGATGTCGGCACACTGCCAACATCGTTAACTCAATTATCTACCAAAGGCTCTTTATCTTCATATGATCCTTTTTCACGCATTGGTTGGCGAGGGCCTTATATCGATGCTTCTATTAGCGATTGGAACAAGGATGCTTGGGGTAGTTCTTTTGTATACTCTTCTTCAGCACGTACTTTAGTTAGTTGTGGTGAGAATAAAATCTGTGGTGATTCCGATGATATTACTGTCAATTTTTAAAAAATCTCTTTCTAAAAAAGAAGGTCTATCAACTTTTTTGATTATGGCCATACTATTAATAGTTTCATATACTAGTGTTATTTCGTACACATCTATTGCAAATAAAATTGAACAAGAAAAATTATATAAAACTTATAAAAAAATGGATAAGCTTGCTTTTTCTATTGTCGATTATAAAATTGATCATTGGTCTGAAACCTTAACGGGCCTAGAAGATTTAGTTGTTAAATCTGGTACGGAGTCAGACTGTTTAGCAAATAAGTCTACAATGTATAATTTAAATCAAAGTAGAGGCTGGTGTGGTCCATATATTAAATTCAAAAATAACCAAGAACAAAATTCTTATAAAAATGATGCTTGGGGGACGGCTTTAAGGCTTACTGTTGTATCTAATTCGGCCAGTAGCAGCTTTAAACTAGAAATAGAAAAATGGATAAAAAATATTGTGCTTAATGTTTTTTTTCCGAAGGTAGCCTTTGCTCAATCTGGGTCCTATAACTGGGGCTATCATGCTTCCTGGGGTTACCATCAAAGTAACAACTATAATGCCGAAAATAATATAGGCTCTTTGTACACTCTCGATGGTTTGAGTGGCGGACCTTCTATTGGTAATAACTACACAGATGGCAACAAGCCAATTATTGTTTATGAATTAAGAAGTTGTGGGCCAAATAAAAGCTGCAATGATAGCGATGATATTGATATAGAAATTTAATATTATGCAAAGACAACTAAAATCTAAAGCCGGCCTCAGCATAGTGGAGCTTCTTACTTTTCTGATGGTGGTTGGCATTCTTAGTGCTGTTTATATTACCAATGTACAAGTTGACTACGACGATTACCGCTACACTGAAACTTTGGCTGAAATTAATCTAATCAGAAATGCATTGGTTGGAGATCCTGAGTTAAGTGATCTTGGATTAAGAAATGATTTTGGGTTTTTAGGCGACATTGGACGTTTGCCTACGCAAAGCGAAGGACTGCAAATACTTATTACTAACGCTGGTCTCACAGCTTATACAATCCACCCTGAAAGCACTTTAGGTTACGGATGGCGTGGACCCTACATGACCGAGTTAAGGCAAGGACAAGACCTGCTGAAAGATAGCTGGGGCAACAATTATGTTTATACAAATAATGGGAGTGACCCTCCTTCTTTGAAAAGTCTTGGTGCAGATGGAGTCACAGGAGGCACAGGCCTCAATCAAGACATTATTTTGACTTTCGGTAGTGACACTATACTTGGGGATTTACACGGTACCCTTTTGAACGAAAGACAACCTTATTTTGGCACAGCTGATGTAGAACTTGTGGAGTCAGATGCAGATGGAGGAACTCTAACAAAAACTTACACAATAGAACAAGATGAAGAAGGCTATTTTAAATTTGAAAACTTAAGCTATGGAAGAAAGAGCGTAAAAGTTTATCTGCCTTCAAAAGAAAATACCAAATTAACTTTGGGGCCTTCTATCGCGACTGTAGACAGGAAAACTTCTTTACTTAGGCCTTATGTTTTTGATTTTATTATGGGGAGTTTGTGTTTGGCTGGAATTTTTACAATTACAAGTGCCACTTATAGTACTTCAGGCAATTATATATATATATATGGAACTGTAACTCGAGATGTAGATATAGATTCTTTTTTGATTTTAACTAACAACACCAGCTTAGGCGTGAGTCAATTTAGAGTCACCAGAAACGGGAGTGGAAATAAGACTTTTAATTGCTCTGGCTCAGTTCAGATGGATCCCTGTCCAGCCTCTCAAGGCTCGCAGATAGGGCTCACCCCAACTTGGGAAATTCAGGAAGACAACAACATTAGATTTATTGTTAACTTTAGCTCTAGTCTTTCTTATATAAGTTATTTCAAGTTTAAAATTTTTTATGATGGAGGACTCGGATGTGATGAGTTGGAAATCTCAAACTGATAAAAACAACAAAAAGGGTTTTACATTTGTTGAAGTTATTTTAACAATTGTTATTGCAGGAATTTTAGCGGTGGCTTCGCTCTCTTATATAGGCGATTCAATCGATTGGTCTCAATATGATCAAACACGAAAGGAAATGGAGGCTATTCGTGATTCTCTGATCGGCAATAAAAAATTGAAGGTTGATGGTAGTCAAAATAATTTTGGTTATTTAGGGGACATGGGCGCGCTTCCGACAGTTTCGCAAGGCCTGTCTGCTTTAGTTACAAATCCTACATCTAATACTTGGCAAATGAGCAGCACAACTAAGGTTGGTGCTGGATGGAGAGGGCCGTATATACAGTCGGCAGAAGGCATTACAGATGTGCTTAAAGATGAGTGGGGTAATGACTATCTTTATCAACTTAGTGGAGGTGTTTACACTTTAAAAAGTCTCGGTGCAGACGGAGCGATAGGAGGAACTAAGGTTAATGAGGATATAATCTTAGAGATATTAGCGAGTGAACAATTCGCATCTGTCAGCGGTTCTTTGATTAACGCTGGAAAGCAACATAGTGGTGGAGCGGTAATTGAATTGTATTCGCCAAACGGCTTGGGAGTTATTTCTACTAAAACAGTAACTTTAAGTGGCGACGAAACTAATACTGGACATTTTACTTTTAACTCCGTGCCTTACGGAACTAGCTCAGCAAAAATATTTGTTCCTAATAAAACAGACACAAAGAGAAGAGAAATGGGGCCAATATTGGTAAATATTAACAAACCAGTTTATAACTTGGACTCCAAAACATTTAGTTTTTCTTATGATGTAGACGGTGAATGCAAAGCAAATATTGTGCGTAAAATTCCCGGTAGTATTCTAATCTTAGATGGCTCAACAAATGGCACTGCTAATTTGTTGTTTTGGGTTAAAGAGAATGTCACTTTGACTCATGTGAAAGCCAAGATTGATTCTGTCACTCGTAAAATATCTGCCGTAGCCTATACGCCCTCCGATGGTCAACACGCCTATTGGACTCCTTGCTCTGGGAACTACAACCCTCCATACAGACTCTACAGTTCAACATGTCCGGCAAACCAGGAAGAAAAACTTGTTATGTCACCTGCAATGACTTTTCCCAGTGAAGAGCGTATTGTGGATTTTCGGATAAACTTTAATTGGACTCCACTGGCTAATACGGTTTCCGAACTTGAGCTTACATTTTATTATGCCGATGATAAAGGATGCGACAAACTTGTCTATTATAAGTGATTTATGAGAGTTCAAAAAAATAAAAATAATAATTTTGCTACTGTATCTCGCTTAAGAGATGGCTTTAGTCTTTTTGAATTTTTAATGGTCATAGCTATTACGGGAATTCTAGGAGTAATAGGGGTAACAATGATTGCTGATAATGTAGATAGCAACCGTTACAATGCAACAATTGCGCAAATGGAAGAATTGCGAATCGCTTTGGTTGGAGATCCAAGAGTAAAAACTTTAGGCACCAGGTCTGACTTTTCGTATGTTGGCGATTTAGGGGCTTTGCCTAGCACTTCACAAACATTAAGCGTTTTGTTAAACAGCGGGACTCTTCCGAGTTGGGCGGTCGATGCTGACACCGGCATATCCCATGGATGGAGAGGTCCTTATATAAAAAGCAGTCAGGATTTAAAAGATTTCTGGGGAAGAAACTTTATTTATGTTAACAACGGAACAGCTGAGCCAACTATAACAAGTCTGGGAGCTGATGGTGTAATAGGTGGCATAGGCTATAATCAAGATATAACTATTAATATTCCAAATAAATCATGGAAAGCGACGGTTAAAGGCAACTTGTTTTATCATGGTTCCTTGTTTACGGGGATGGCAGAGGTTGAATTTTCAAAACCTAATGGAACGGCTAGTATTTCTACACAAAGTTTTATTATGGATAGAGATGATAATGGACAATATTTATTTGAAAATATTCCTTTTGGCAGCCGCTCTCTTACAGTTTATATCCCGTCAAAAGCGAAAACTGATTTTAAAATTGGACCTGTTTTAGTTGCCGTGGACAAAGATGATGTAACCGTTAAATCAAGTGCTTTAGATTTTAGCCTAGAAGAAACATGCGCCGCTGGAATAATTAAACCTACGAACCTTTTTATCGCCAGAGGCAGCCAGAAAAGAATTGAAGTTAGAATAAACATTGATAGACCTGTTACAATCACTCATGTATCTGTTACATCTAGTAAAATCACTTTTAACAACTTCACTCCTGACGCTATTGCCAAGTTTCAAGGATTGTGGATTTATCAAGATGGCACTTGGAAACATTGGACTTGCGGTGATGTTGGTGGTCGGTGGCTGAGTCCAAACTGTCCTGCCTATTACGGGCAACTGGTTAGAATAAACAAAGAATTTAGTTTAAAGGCAAATAGTTCAACGCCATTTTACGTTGAGTTTGACAGGTCTATGAGCAATACCAAACAAATGAAGGTACGCTTTTATTATAAAGGAGGACGTGAGTGTGATGAAGTTGAATTTGAAGATTAAATTTTTAGTTTTTGTACTGGTTTTTATCTGTATTGGCTGTGGTGGAGGAGGTGGTTCTGCTTCTGAGGATGGTGCTGCTTCTTCTTCCTTTGATATATTGACAGCCGCAATTGGAGATTGGGAACAAAGCTGTGAAGGCAGAAATTATATTGTTGGTGAAATAGACGATAATTCAAATCTTGAAGGTGATGACATACTTGTTAATCAAGGAGATATACAAAGTACATATAGTTTGACCGAAAATAATTTTGTGTTTCGCATAATTTATTATTCCTCTATAAATGGTACATGCCAAAATGAATTATTAGAGGTCGTGTGGAATTTTAATGTTGTTGGATTTCTGCGTAATGCTGACCAGTATTTAAAGCTCATTTTTCAGGATGTTATTTACATCCCAAAAAATGTAGATTATGCCGATGCCTTGAACAACTTAGATGAGGCTGGTTTTTGTGCTATTTCTGACTGGCAAAACGGAGTGGGTATAGACTCTGCTGGTTTAACATGTGATATTGATGGATCTTTTGGCCCAGAAGAGGCGCTTGAACATCCAATAAAAGACACAAGCTTTTTTGCCTTCTATGAAACTCCTACATTAAATGAGACTGAATATTTACTTTTTCCGTCTCTAGATAAATTAATTGAGTCGCTATCTCTATCTGCTGCCGCAAAAGATTTTGAAACTTTGTATGCCGAAAACACAAGTAATTCAAATCAGTCTATTGTTAACGGAAACTGGCAGTCTGAATGTTTATATGATGATCAGAACGATGAGTTTTTAATTTACAGGCTTGATATTGCAGACAGAGATTACACTGTAAAAGTTGAATTTTATGATGAAGAGGACTGTGAAGAACAACGAGGTGAGAGAACATTGTCTTATCTTGCAAATCTTTCGCAATCAGTTGATGATCAGAAGAAAAACCTGGTTGATTTTTACCTCAAAAAAGTAGAGTTAAAAGTCTTAGCGGAAGACACAATTGTGGCTTATAATGAAAACACGGTCTGTGGGGATGTTTTGTGGGAATTAGGCAAAAAAGCAGACATTTCCGGAAAAATTTGCGATTGGGATGGGCCTTTGGCCGGTCAGCCAGAAAGGGTTTTCGCTTTTAATACCTTAAACTTCTCTATTTTGGAGTATGACCCTGTACTAGATGAGATTAACCTAGATGTTGTCGTTTCACTTTATGAAGAAAACAGACCTACTAGCTTAATTAATTCTATTAAATTCACTAAATAAAATAGTGAGTGTTTTTATTTTGCCATTAGCGAGTTCATTTGCCAAAGTGGCATAAATATAGCTAAGGCAAGAATGAGAACCCCCACAAAAATAAAACCAAGTAAAATAGGTTCTATGGTTTTCGATAAGTTATCAAGAGCATAATTTATTTGCATAGTATAATAATCTGATATTTTTCTTAAAACACTTTCGACCTCGCCCGTTTCTTCGCCTATATTAATTAAGCCAGTAACTAAAGATGGAAATCGAGGGCTTTCAGCCATAGACATGGAAATGTTGCCACCTTGTTCTACCGATTGAATAAAAGTCTCTATATCATTTCTATAAAAAATATTACTCATTGAATCACGAGTTAGAATTAGAGCTTGTTGAATGTCTACGCCACCCACTAATAGTATATTCAAAATGATACAAAAGGTGTTTATCTCAATTTTTTCTATTAAAGGTCCAATAATTGGAGCTTTAAGTATAGCTTTATCTATGAGTCTTCTACCTTTTGGATTCTTGTATAGTTTTTTGAATGCCACCATTCCTGAGGGAATTATTATTGCAAAAGCCCACCAATAGGATGTCATAAACTCTGAAGTGCCAACTAGCAGTCTAGTTAAAAAGGGTAATTTACCATCAAATCGAGCAAAAAAGCTTTCAAAGCGTGGCACGATAAAGTAAACAATCCCACAAAATACAGCTATCATTACAAAAACTACAATTTTAGGATAAAAAGTTGCCGATTTAATCTTTTGTGTGTTTTCGACTTGTTTTTCTGTGATTTCAGATATTCTTGCAAAGACTTCTTCAAGTTTACCTGAGCTTTCTCCCGATTTAACTAAGTTCACATAGCTATTATCAAAAACAGTAGGGAACCTTCCCATAGCTTCTGAGAGTTTAGCTCCTTTTTCCATGTCATCATGAATTTCAGATAGTAATTCCTTAAGCTCTTCGTTGTCACTTTGGCTAGCTATAAGTTTTAAGCCCTTTAAAAGTGGGTAGCCAATTTGAATAATGATGCGAATTTGCTGGTTGAAAACAAGCAAGTCATCTTTTTTTACTTTAACAGAAGAAAAACTTCCCTTTTCAAAGAAGCCTTTCTTTTTTTCTTTACCGGCCTTTAATGAGACTAAAAAAAGACCCTTATTTGAAATTATCTCTTTTGCAACCTTGGTGTCTGGAGCATCTATAGACTGGTTTACTAATTTTCCTTGTCTATTTCGTGCTTTGTAATTAAATTTCATTGCTTAAATTTAATGTTAACTCAATCAATTGCTTATATAGAGAAAAATCATGAAGAGCATAAAATATAAGACAAAGTTTTGTCACTTATAGTCAATATTCCATTATTAGTAATATGCAGATTGTGCGATATAGATTCTAGGTAAATATGTGTGAAGAAGTTATTAATTTCTATAATAGTTCTTGTTTGTGTCTTTACGGCAGGGCGTTTTTTAGATGATTTGCCTGGTGTTAAAAATTCTAAGGTGTTAAAAATGTTTTTAAAAAAAGACGAAGTTAGCGATACAAAATCAAAAAACTTACAGCCTGTTAAAAGAAAAGAAAAAAAAGTAACATATACCATTGCGCAACTGCAAGCCGCACTAACAAAAAAAGATTATAAAAAAGCCAAAGTAATTGCTTTGTATTTTTATAAACTTAACCCTAATAAAATTGAGCTTCTTAACAACTTGGCTTTTGCATGCAAACAATTGAAACAGGTCTCTGAGGCTAGAGAGTATTATTTGTTAGCTTTAAACATTAAAAATGATGACATTGTTGTGCTAAATAATATTGCCCGACTGGAGCATGAAGAAGAAAACTATGAAAAAGCAGAAGAATATTACAAAAGAGCTATTGCCCTTAAGAATGATTTTGGAGAAGTAATATTAAACTTAGCCGATATGTATGAGAAAATGGGGGCCTACGAGTTGTCACAAGAATACTTATATCACTACAAAAAATACGCTGTAGATAAAGCCAAGCTTAGAAAGTTGGTATTAGAAAAAATAAGTGTCCTACAACCTTTTGTATCAGCGCAAAAAGAAGATGGATTAGAATTATGAACAAAAAAAAAGGCTACGGCTTAGATCTAGGCAGTTATTCTCTAAATTATATAGAACTGGTAAAAAAAGGAAAAAAAATAATTGTAACAAAGCTCATGCATGAAAGCACAAGTAAATATTTACAAGAAGAAAATACTGAAGAAAAATTTTTTAGAAATTATTTGTTGGACAATAAAAAAAATGCCTCTCTTATAAACACTTCTATAACAGATGAAGAACTTTGGACTGTTAGTATTACTTTGCCAAAATTGAAAAAAAATGAACTAAAAGAAATTCTTTATAATGAGCTAGAAAACAAATTACCTTTTGATATTGAAGAAGTCTATTTTGATTTTGTAAGTATTGAAGACGGCAAAAACATCACAGAGCATATCGCTTATTGTGTAAAAAAAGATTCAGTTGAGAGAAGACTTGAACTTTTAACTAAAATAGGTGTAGAGCCTAAGTCTTTAGAGGTCGACATGTTAGCTGGTGCCGCAACTATTGAGTTCACTCATGATTTAAAGAAGAAAGATTATGTCATACTAGATCTGGGCAGAAATAGTTCGAGACTAGCATATATTAGCAAAGGACGTTTGTTGTATGTTATTACACTTCCAGAATATAATACTGAATTAATTGAGGTGGTCGTACCACTTCCAAAAATTACAGAAGAAGTACGAAGTCAAATTAGCAATGAACAGATCGAAGAAAGCGAAGAGGAATATCTTGCGCTTATGGATGATGATCTAGTCGATAACAGCAGTACTGAACTAGAAAAAGTCGAAGAAAGTGAAGAAGAATATCTTGCACTTATGGATGACAACCAAGAGATTCTTGAACCGAGAGTTACAGACGATGATTCTGAGGAACCTGTCAAAGAAGACAACATCAAAGTGCCTGAAGAAATTGAAGATAAACAAGAACCTTCAAATATTAGCACTAGTCCCAACCTTACAGTTGTTAACGAATTTGCTGAAGAATTACTTAAATCAGTAGACTTCATAAACACAACCTACGTAAAAAATAATAACGAAATTGTACGAGCTTTTGTGATTGGCGGTAAGATTTTTAAGGATGAACAGTTAGATGATTTAAATAAAATGTCTGATGTAGAATTCGAATTAGTGGATCCTTTACAAAAACTAGATTTTGATAAAATTCAAGTTACTAACTTTGAACTAACCGAGGTTAAGCACACGCTCCATACAGCAGTAGGTCTAGCTTTGAAAGAATTAGAGGCGGCATAAACAAGTGAAAAGGTTTAATCTATTACCGCCAGATCGACGTCCTAAGTTACAGCTTGATGTAGACAAAGTTATTTCATTTGCAGCGGTAATTTTGGTTGTTTTCGGTGTTGTGTATGTGGGACAGGGTTTGCTTAAAATGCATAAGTTTCGCAAAGAATTAAAAGTTGTTCAAAGGGAACTTTCACAAACGAACACGGTCAAAAAACGCTTAGAATCTAAAATGGAAGTACAAAGAAACAAGGTCAAAGTTGTAGAAGATAAACTTGTTCAAAAAAGGATTTGGACACAGCCACTACAAGAACTCTCACTAATGTCACCAAAAGAAGTGTGGATGAGGTCACTTGATCTGCAACATGCTGGTGAAAATAAAAATATAATCTTAGAGGGTTCAAGTCCAGGTTTAAATCATGTGATGAGATTTTACGGTTACTTAAAAAAATCTAAAACATTTAGTAATGTAGAATTTGCTTTTGCTAGGTTGAGATTAAACACAGTTCCGGAGCTATTTGATTTCCAGCTAAAGGTACAAAAAAAAATGGTGGTTAAAATAAATGCAAAAAAACCAAAGTAAAGTAAAGTTCAATACAAAGTTTCAGAAAAAAGAATTAATTTTAATTAGCATGTGTTTTGTTGGAGTTATTTTTATAATTGCATATTTGAAAAAACAATTTGTCGAAAAAGATTATAAAACAGTCCAAAGCACGCTCAAGAAACAAAAACAAGAGTTGCAAACCAATAAGCAGTTGATACAAAAATTACAATCTTCAGTCCAGACGGAGGAATTAAAAGAGAAAAATAGAAAGCCAAGCAAAGCAAATAGCATTAACTTTAAGCAAAATTTGGCTACTATTCTTGCTCGATTAAATGCAATGAAAAATGATTTTGACTTTAGGAGTATTGAGCTTGTTGAAGATAAAGCTGCGAAAGAGACAACAGTTAAAATTGTTCGTTTAAACATTGAGAGTAGTTTTACCAGCATTGGTGAGTTTGTAAAAAAAATTGAAGATTCTGACTTGCCAGTTGAGGTTAAAAATTTGAGCTTCAGTAAGATGGAAAATGATATGAAAAAATGTTCAGTGAATATAGAACTTTTTACTTATCCGGGAAGTGAGCTGTTGTGAAATTTTTAGTAAAACTTACTTTTTTTTTAATCCTCAGTAACGCAAGTGCAATGAAGTCAATTATAGATATTGATATTTCTTTTTTATTTTCAAATCCACAGCTTTATTTTAAAAGAGATATCTGTGCTCAAAGACCCGGATATTTTATAGATGAACGTAACGAGGAAGAAGTCTCTTTGGCTTACAAACTTGAAGGAGTTTTTCTAGACGGAAAAGATTCTTTTGCTTTTATTGACGGAAGAGAATACAGAGTTGGATATTATATTGATGATTATCTTGTTAAAGACATTGGAAAAAACTTTGTTGTTCTTAAAAAAAATAATACAGTTAAAGAATTAGTTATAAAAAACAGAGAAATGTTCAATAAAAGAACTGATGCTTTAGACGTAAATGTAAGTCAGAGTGTAAAAGGTGAAGGATTAAATAATGAAAAAAAGTATTAAATTAATAACGATGTTTTTAGTGATAGTTTTTGTAGAGAACTCGTATGTAAAACCGTCTATTCTTGAAAAAAAAATTGATTTGAATTTAGTAAATGCAGATCATGAAAAATTTAAAAATCTGATAGAAGAGAAATTTAAACTGAAGTTAGATTTTCCAAAAGATTTTACAAAAAGTGTTTCGTATACTAGGTCAAAAGTAAGTTTAAAAAGAGCAATCTATGACATAGCCGACAGCTTAGATTTAAAAACCACTTATTCTAAGGGTATCTTCAAATTCAAAGCTAAAAAGGTGGCTGCACAAGGACAAGACGGGGTGAGATCACCTGCTTCTACTTCGAGTTCTGGCAAAGGCGGTAGCGCATACAATATTCCAGTTATACATCTTAAAAGTTCCTTGCTCCTAAAAAGTTTATCTTCAATTTTTACACAAGCAAAATTGACAGACAATATTGATGGCAACAGCATTCATTATTATGGTGACTATAACACTTATAAAAAAATGAAGAATATAGTAGTAAAATTAGATCAAGCTCCACAACAAATACTCATAGAGGCTAAAATTGTCGAAGTTACTAAAAACTTTGGCCGTTCATATGGTTTTTCTTTTCAAAGACTCATTACGGGAACTTTAGGCAATCGTGGACTAGGGAATGTTACATTAAATAGTCCCGCTAAGTTGGCTGGCAAAGGTGTAGTTAATTATAGATTAGGTACCTATAATGGTGGAGCTATAGATGCGATGATCAATCTTGCAGAAAACCGCGGTGATGCAAAAGTTATATCTAGACCAAAGATTGTAACCGACGATAGAAAAACTGCCGAAATTAAAAATGGTATTACATTTAATGTAAAGATTTCCACGGCGAGCAGTTCAGGTGGCGACGAAGAGGGTGGAGAAAGCGCAGCTGGCGAGTTGAGAGAGGTTTCTGCAGGACTGGCTCTAAAAGTTACACCTGCCACGACCCTTGACAACAAAATAAAGTTAAGTATCGAGCTCGAGAAAAGTGAAGTGGATCAGGGTTTGTCTGTTGATGGTATCCCAGGTATCTTGTCAAGTACAGCCTCCACTTCTGTAATTGTGGCTGAAGGTTCTACAGCAGCTATTGGAGGAATTATAAAGAAGTCAAAAAACTTTAATGACTCTGGCTTGCCTTTTATTAAAAATTTACCTTTTATTGGACTTTTGTTTAGAGAGTCAGAACAAGCTCAGCAAGATCAAGAATTAATGATATTTATTACCCCCAAAGTAATTAATAAAGCTGTAGCAGCTAGCTTGTAAGAATAAGTATTTTCATTTAATCTATTAGCACAAATGAAATACTTAGTGACTGGTGGTAGTGGTTTTGTCGGTAAACGATTGTGTGCACGTCTTTTAGGCGAGGGACATGAAGTTAATGTCCTCAGTAGGGACCCGCTGAGAAGTCGAAAGTTATTCGCAAAAGAGGATCAAATTAAATGTTTTTTGTGGGCTTCTCCTGACAAAGAAATTCCCAACGAAGCTCTAGAGGGAGTGAGCGTTGTTATTCACTTGGCTGGAGAAGGAGTGGCCAACAAGCGCTGGAGTGCCGCTCAAAAAGCTAGAATATCCGACTCAAGAGTTTTTGGCACCCGCAGTGTCGTATCAGCTATTAAGAAACAAGAAAATAAAGGGTCGGGACCAAGTGTTTTAATTAGTGCTTCGGCCATTGGCTATTATGGCAACCGAGGCGATGAAGAGCTGAATGAGGATTCTGCGCCCGCTAGTTCTTTCTTGGCTCAGGTCTGCCGTGCTTGGGAAAACGAAGTGAACACTATTGATTTAGACGCACGCAAAGTGTGTGTAAGGATTGGTGTCGTGCTTGGCACCGAATCTGGAGCCCTTAGTAAGCTGCTTCCTCCATTTAAGGCGGGTCTTGGTGGCCCCGTTGCTTCAGGCAAGCAGTGGATGAGCTGGATCCACGTTGATGATCTAGTTGCCATGATTCTGCATGCAGCCAATACAGATAGCGTAGAGGGAGCTGTTAATGCCGTTGCTCCAAATCCTCTTAGAAATGCAGATTTTTCAAAGACTTTAGCAGGAGTCTTAGGAAGGCCATGTCTTTTTCCTGTGCCTGCCTTCGCCATGAAAACTCTTTTAGGCGAGATGTCGGCGATTGTGCTGGACAGCCAAAAAGTGAGTTCTAAAAAGATTAGTGATAGTGGCTTTAATTTTAGTTATCCCGATCTAAAAACAGCTTTAGAAAATTTGTTAGATAAAAAATGAGTTCTTTAGATAAAAACTACGAAGTCACTCAGGTTATCGATCGCCCCATCGAAGAAGTTTTTGCTTTCTTTTCGGATGTAAAAAACTTAGAGAAAATCACACCACCGTGGCTAAAGTTTAGGGTGCTCTATCAGTCGACGCCAGCAATCACCGAAGGGACTCGCTTTAAATATAAGCTAAAAATTAAAGGGATCCCCGTGTACTGGAAGTCATTAATTTCAAGCTGGAAGCTGAATGAAAGTTTTGTAGATGAACAGTTAAAGGGACCCTACGCTAAGTGGCATCATACACACCTCTTTAAAAATTTAGGTGGCCGAACGCAGATGACCGATAGAATTATTTACCGAGTGCCCATGGGACACTTGGGCCAATTGCTTTTAGGCTCGTATATTCACAACGATATAAAAAAGATATTTCTCTACAGATCAAAAGTGGTGACAGAGCTTTTAAAGTAAGTATTCTACTTTCAGGCCAATTAAAAAGTCTGCTTCTAGATTCATGCCAGCTCCTTCGCTTCCAAAAAACTCTTCGTTGGCATATAGGGATACTTCGCCTTTTGCGAATTGATAATTCATAGAAATATGCCACACATTCGAAGGTGATGAAGACATTGGGTTTGTTGTGTATTGCATGCGCAGGCTGCTGTGACGTGCGCCGCTCGTTAAATAGAGGCCGCCTTTTTTAAAAAGGTCCAGAAAAAGTCCGGCATAAACGTCATAGTTAAAGGCATTGCTCTGGATGTTTTGAGCCGTAAAAACACTATGCTTAAGCCATTGATAGGAGGCTGTGGCTGCGGCTTGAATGCCTATGAAGCGATTTAACTGTCTTGAAAAGGCTAATGTGGAAGAAATACCCAAATGATTTAAGTCGCTTTTTTTGATAACGGGAAAAGTTGTAGAAACAGATAAAGCAAGATCTGATAAGTGGGGATCCTCCAGTATTTGCCACTTAAAGTCTGCCGAGAGCTGAAAATGATCTAAGCCTTCGTGCATAACAAGTGGATTGATGCCCGCAGATCCAATTGTAGATTGTTTGTTTTCGATTGGCGAAATTAAATGCGGAAGCGGGTTTATTTTGGAGTGAAACTTATCAAGTCCTTTGCGCAGAAGGGAGTTCGACCTATCTTCGAAGGCTCGCAGTTGAAGACCAATAGAAAAATTTTGATTTTTAATTACAAAGTTTTGTTGCAGGGCTAGGCTGTAACTTCTTATGGTGGCATTAAGGATAGAGGGGTCCTCAAAGCTTGCATCTTTTTTTGCTTTTTTCGTTATGGAGTGGTCGGCAACAAAGCGGTAGTTGTATTCAACTGCCTGGCTAAAACTGCTGGATATTTTTAACCCGCTGTCCACTCGTGCCATATCTGAGCGAAAACCTTGGTGGAAAAGTCGACCACCAATTGGATTGCTATTGTAAATTTCTGGAAAATTATAGTTATTTTTACTGGTGGCCGAAAGGTCTCCTGTGTGCAAAATAGCTAAAAATAACAGTGCGATAGATCTCATGACTTGGTGCATTATACAACATATTTAAGGCGATTGAAAGAGGAAAATTTCTGCTAGTATAGGCGGCGGAGGTATTTTTATATGAAGAATGTACTTGTAATTATTGGACTTATTTTAGCTTTGGTATTTGGAACTAGGTATTTGGGCCTTTGGGGCTCAGGTGACGCTACTCTAGGAGATGCCTTGGGCGACACTTTAAATGCAGTTGGCGACACAGCAAAAGGCACCGTTGATGGTGTAGGTGATGCTGTTAATAAAGCCGGCGATGCCGTTAAAGGTGCGGCTGGAGCTGTTGGTGGAGCTGTAAAAGCAACTGGTGACGCTGTTGGCGGTGCTGTAAGTGCTACAGGCGATGCCGTTAAAGGTGCCGCTGGAGCAACAGTAGATGCTGCTGGTAAAGCTGTAAATGCAGCGGGTGACTCGGTTAAGGGAGCGGTTGATGCTACTTCGAATGCTGCTGGTACTGTTGTTGATTCGGCTAAAGGAGCTGTTGATGGCGCTGCTTCTGGAGCTAAAAACTCTATGGAAGCTGCTGTTCAAGGTCTCGACAACACTGTTAAAGACGCGAACGATGCTGCTCGCAAAATGGGTCAGTAACAATATATTTTGCTAAGTCTATAGGTGAATCTGCTTTCGGCGGCTTCACCTATAGCTATTATTCCTAATTCCTTTGGGGCTTTTCTGCTCCATTCTAAATTTACAAAAACTCTACTTGCTCTGCGCTCAAGAATGACCGGAGTCTATCTACACTAAATTCTCAATATTTTACAAAGTCTTTAGGTGATTTGCTTTGTGGCAGATTGCTTTGATTTCTTTGCTCTAAAATCGGCATATTCCTGCTTCAAGAAGAGACGATCAAGATTCGAAAAATATGGGTTGAAAAACCTGCTCCGAATACCTACCTTTTTAAGCCATATTCGTGCTTCGTTTTTTTGCTTGATTTGTGATGCTTTTGGAGCTTGTTGTGTTTTTAAATCACTTTTTATACGTGATAAGTTAAGTTATCGTCAATTGTAAGTACTTGTTTTTAAATATAAACCCTGTTAACTTAAATATATGAGCAAAATATGGGCTAAATGGCTGCAAATTTGGGCCTACACACTCACAAAGCTTGGCTTGAGAGCACCTAAACCCAAGAAAAATTGGCCCATAAAAATCGATCAAAATATTCCCCAAAATACCCCCCTTCAGGAACCATATTCTGAGGCCCTTTTACCAGCCCCCGTTCACCTGATCCGAGAATTCAGCCAAATACAGCTCAGCCCCCACACTCAAAGGGCCTACCGCAAGGATCTCGAAGATTTCTTTTTTTTTTTGCGTAAACAAGAATATTTAAACAACTGGCAAGTAAAAGTAAGAGGGCCCCAAATAGCAGAGTTCCGAAATTATCTAGTTTTAGAAAAGAAACTCGCCAAAGGAAGCGTAACCCGCAAATTAGCCGTAGTAAAAAGCTTCTATAAGTGGGCCCAAAGCCAAGATTTAATCCAAAAAAACCCCGCCGAGCTTATAAAAGGCTTTCCGCAAAGCCAAGACTCTAAAACCGGCTATTTAAACGAAGAAGAAATCGAACAGCTACTAGAATACTTCGCCACCGGCCGCTTTCCCAAACTCTTTAAACACCTAAGCAAAGTCACCATTGAGACGCTGCTTATGTTGGGCCTAAGAAGGGCCGAAGCGGCGGCGATAAAAATCTCGGACCTCGAATACTCTCATGGAGAGTGGTTATTGAATGTAAGAGGAAAGGGGGGCAGAGATAGACGCTTGCCTCTACCTCCGAGACTTTTAATCAGCTGGAGTTTTTGGTTTCAAAGAATCAGTGAAGAGGCTCCGCAATTGCAGCTGATGCACGAAAACCCCAAAGCCTGGATAAGCTGGAAAGAACGTTATCCCGAACTTCCCTTATTAATTTCGACAAGAGCCAACTTCTTTGGCAAAGGCATTAGCCCCGGCGAAGTAGGACACATAGTTCGTAAAGCAGCTCGCAAAGCGGGACTGGCCCAAAGAGTCTCTGCCCATATGTTGCGATCAACGGCCATCACTCACGCCCTTGACCAAGGGGCAAGCCATAGAGGAGTACAGCAAATGGCTGGCTGGACGACCCCCTTAATGATTTCAAGGTATGATAAAAGGCGCAAAGACCCCAAGTATTCAGCTGTTAGGAATTTAAAATATGCCCAAGAGCAATCTCCCGAATAGACCTTATGTCCTTAGCTTAAACTTAATCAAAAATTGATCATTCGGAGTCATTAGAATCTGTAAGATGGTTAGATATGAGGAACTTTGCGACGGCACTAACTTTTTTATTAACCCTAAGCATGTTTTCGTGTTCAAAAGAAGAAATTGCAGCCATTGGCGGCAAGATTGTAAGCGGAATTATAGTTGATTCACCTATACCCCCCACAGCAAACACTTTGTGCTCTGCTGCTGATGAAGCTGTGGATCCCGAGCTAGGGGGCAGTACCGGTGATCCAGTTGTTGATGAGGCCATAAATCTTATTAATGATCATCGTGAAAGTCTCGGCCTAGATCCTTTAATTTATGATTCTAGTTTAAGCCTTGTTGCCTTAGCTCATTCTATAGACATGCGTGTAAATGATTTTTTATCTCACACTGGAAGTGATAGTAGTGAAGTTACTGACAGAGTGAACGCTGCTTCCTTAGACTACTCAGTGGTTGGCGAGAACCTGGCCAAAGGCACATTGTTTGCTGATCCCGCTGAACTACTAGATGGCTGGCTCGCCAGTGATGGTCATAGAAAAAATATCGAAAGTGACCCTGAGGTTTCTGCAGACTGGACTCATCACGGAATGGCATATTCTAAAACCGCATCGGGAGACTACAGCTGGACCCACGTGTTTTTGATTCCCAATTGTCCGTGATTGCTAAAACTTATTTAGACCTAGGATGCAAAACTCTAATACCGTTTCGACGTTCGTGGTACTTGTAATCATCTAAATTGATTCGTCCTTGATCTTTTAGAAATAGAGTTTTTTCGATATAGTACACTTTGTTATCTCGTCTAACTCTTCTGTATTTTGAGATATCTATTTCTTTTGCTAACTGTACTTCTCTTTTCTTTAGCTCTTTTTCGTAGCTAAATTCCTTACGAGACGTACACGAAAAAGTTAAAATTAATAAAAATAATAAATGCATTATTTTGAACACCTTGTTGATTTTCTGTAGTTAATTTCTATTAAAGAACTCTGATTAAAGCGCTCGAGATCTTGTGAAGATCTTTCTTTATAGTTAAAATTTGATTGCCAAGAATTTACCTGCAAGAGACTCGCTGGAATGCCTCTTTCTATTAGATAATTGTAAACTGTATTAGCTCTATTGGTAATTAAGTTGTTGTTTTCGGTCTGATCACTACTTTCATTGGCCCGAGCGCTAATTTTTATGCTTAAGAGCTGCTCCATATAGGGAAGAAGCCTCTCAACAACTGTAGCTAACTTTGCTTTGTGATCACCATCTATTTCGTATTGATATTTTGGATACACGATCGTAATTCTTTGTTTGTCGTCTGCATAACAAATCCTGGCAATCTGTGGCTTTTGAGGAGGTAGATCTTCTAATATAACTAAAGTTTTTTCACTTTGGTTATTCGGGGTGATTTTCACTCCAACAATAAATCTATAATCATTTCCATCATTGTTCGCAAAAATATTACCGAAACTTAATCCGCCGAAAGCCGTTATGCTATTTAGTAATGCAAAACTAGTCCCCAAGAAAATTTCGCTTTGATTGATATCCATATTGAAAAAAGGCGTTGACCAATTGCGCATATATTCTAAGTTAAAACCCCAGCTTGCGTAAACAGGAATGTACATGCCAAAGCCTGTTTGCAGTTTGTGCCGATAGTCGATTTGTTTGTAAACATTAATAGCTGCAATAAAGGCTTTTGGATTGTAGATATACCCCAAGTTAAGCGCGATCTGAAAGTATTTAAAAGCTTGCTCATAAATCAAACGAGCCCCTATGCCAAAACCTCGATCCGAAAGAATCGGATCTTTTCCGAAGTAATAATTACTTTTATCATAAAGATCAATGTTGCCACCGTTTAAAGGAATTGTGAGGTTGGGCATTATAGAAAATGCCGTGGATTTAGTTGCGTAGAATCTCCACTTAAGTCTTAAATCTAGATCTCCAAAGCCACTGCCTTTTCCATTGTTAATGCTTTCAAAATTTGACCAGAAGCCTTCAAGTCCCAACTGGAGAGCATCAGTAAAGTAATACGAAAGACCCAAGTGTATGCCTGTCATTTCTGTGACCACGTCATCAAGCTGGCTCGTGTTTTGAACATTTTTTACAACCAAGGGGTCGTCTACATAGGAAAAACCTATATTAAACATCCAGTTATAGCTTGAGTAAATATGTGATTTGTCCAAACGGGCGTCTTCAATAATTTCATAAGCAATTGAGTGTGATCTACTAAATTTTTGAATATTTAAAGCCGATAAATTAGCTATGAACAGGCTACATATATATAAGGCGGTCCTTTTAAGGGTCACTCTCTTATTAAAACCTGTTTTTGCTCACATGTTTAATCAAATTTTGTCAATCTTTTGTACGGAATGTGAAGGACGTATGCAGTTTGAGAGAAGAGGGTGTTAATGTGAACCCAAACTTAATCTCAAACAAAGGACAAAATTGCTATAATAACAGTGTGGTACATCTGTTCAAGGGGTGTAGCAGCTTTTTGTCGCACTCCAAAATTTTTATCTTAACGGCTCTACTGGCAGGCTGTTTTGGAAATCAAAACCTGCATTTAACTCGTGAGCCTGTTAGCGTTACACCTCCGGAACATGACTTAGTAACTGTAAAAAGTTCTAGCGAAGTTGGCAATGTCAATATTGGCGACTTAATCACTTACACCATCAGCGTAACAAACAATGGACCTGAGCTTGCAACAAATGTCGAGCTAAGTGACTTTTGCCCAAGTCAAAGCAATTATGTAAGTCACAATACTTCTTTGGGAACCTACAGCAAAAGTACTGGAGAGTGGCAAGTTTCTCAATTGCCAGTCAGCAGCAGTGTAAATTTAAATCTAATCTGTGAAATAACAACTGGAAACGATGGTGATAAGATTGTAAATATCGTTGAGGCAGCAACTGCTGATGGAAATGACAACTCGCTGGTTGGTGATATTTTATCTGTAAGCAATCTGATCTCTATACCAATTTTAAGCACAAATTTAATTACAACCAAAATAGCTAGTATTGAAGTGGGCAATCCAGGTGATGACATTAGCTACTCTGTGAATGTTTTTAATGATGGACCAGATCCTGCCAGCGGCGTTTCTATAGCAGGCCTTTGTCCTTCAGGTACAACTTTTGTATCTGTAACTGGAACAGTTGGAAGTTATTTAAACGCAAATGGTTTATGGACAATTGGATCTATGGCTGTAAGTGCCAGCGAAGATTTGTTACTGGTTTGTAAAATTAATTCCGACATGGCTGGAGCGGCAATTACAAATACAATCATTGCTGCCTCTGGAAACGAAGAAGATCCAACAGCCGACGGTGATATTGTATCACAAGTTATTCTCGTGCCTTCGGTTGATCTCATAACAAAAAAAGTAGCTGACATTACAACCGGAAATCCTGGTGATGACATTACTTACACAATAACAGTGTTTAACAACGGACCGGATGCTGCCTCGAATGTAACTTTAACAGACCTTTGTCCTACGGGCACGACATTTGCATCAGGATCGGCCACAGCCGGAAACTATGAAAGCCCAATAGGTCTTTGGACAATTGGAGATATGGCAAACACTACAAGTGAAGATTTAACTCTTGTTTGTAATGTTGACTTAGGAGCGGCCGGATCGACTGTTGTGAACACAACACTTGCTGCCTCTGGAAATGAAGAAGATCCAACAACCGACGGCGATGATTTAAACGTAGTTGTTACGGTTAGGGGAGCAAATCTCATAACTAGTAAAACAGCTGACATTACAGCTGGTAATCCTGGTGACAATATTATCTACACAGTGAATGTTATTAATAATGGACCTGACGGCGCAACCAGTGTAACTCTTACGGACCTTTGTCCAGCGGATACAAGCTTTGTCTCTGGAAATGTAACGTCTGGAACATATCTTAGTGCAACCGGTTTATGGACGATTGGAGCTATGGCAAACGCCGCAAGTGAAGATCTAACATTAATTTGTAATATTAACGCAGGTACAGCTGGGAGCACGATTACAAATACGACTCTAGCTGCCAGTGGCAACGAATTTGATGCTACTACTAGTGGAGACAATCTAAGTGACGATACTGTTGTTAATTCAACTGATTTAGTAACTGTAAAAACTGCCGACATTGCATCGGCAAGCCCTGGCGACAACATTACTTACACCGTAAATATTATAAATAACGGACCAAACGCTGCAACTGCTGTAACACTTACCGACCTTTGTCCTTCAAACACAACTTTTATATCAGGAACTGTTACTAGCGGTAACTACGCAAGTGCAAGTGGACTATGGACTGTCGGAGTCATGGCAAACACTGCAAGTGAAGACTTAACCCTTGTTTGTAATATAGATGACGGAACTGCTGGGAGTACAATTTCTAACACGTCGACCGCGGCTTCCGGAAATGAAATCGATCCTTCAACAACTGGCGATGATTTGTCATTCGTCACTGCTGTTAATTCTGCTGATCTTATAACAACTAAAACAGCTGACATTGCAACTGGCAGTCCTGGCTACAACATTACTTACACATTAAATGTTTTAAACAATGGGCCAGATACTGCCACCGGCGTAACTTTAACCGATCTATGTCCTACGGATACAACTTTTGTATCGGGAACAGCGACTGCCGGAACATATGTAAGCGCAACAGGCCTTTGGACAATCGGAGCTATGGCTAACGCCGCAAGCGAAGGTTTAACATTGGTTTGTACTATCGACGCTGGTACAGCCGGAAATACAATTTCAAATGTTGTAACTCCTGCTTCAGGAAATGAAGAAGATCCAACAACTGGTGGAGACGACTTATCTGAAGACACGGTTGTTAATTCTACCGATCTTGTGACTTCAAAATCAGCTGACATTGCAACAGGAAACCCTGGCGACAATATTACTTACACAGTAAACGTAATGAACAACGGACCAGATAAGGCAACGGGTGTGACCTTAACCGATCTATGTCCTACGGATACAACTTTTTTATCTGGAACAGCAACTGCTGGAACATATGTAAATGCAACTGGTCTTTGGACGATCGGAGCTATGGCGAATGCCGCAAGTGAAGATTTAACATTGGTATGTACTATCAATGCAGGTACAGCTGGTAACACAATTTCTAACACACTAACTCCAGCTTCAGGAAATGAAGAAGATCCAACAACTAGCGGCGACGATCTAAGTGAAGACACTATTGTAAACTCTACTGATCTTGTAACGAGTAAGTCTGCGGATATTGCAATAGGAAATTCTGGCGACAATATTACTTACACTGTAAACGTTCTAAATAACGGACCAGATAAGGCAACGGGTGTGACCTTAACCGATCTATGTCCTACGGACACAACCTTTGTATCGGGAAATGTAACTTTTGGTAGCTATGTAAGTGCAACAGGACTGTGGACCATTGGAGCTATGGCAAATGCTGCTAGCGAAGATTTAACTCTTGTATGTAGCATTGATGCTGGAAAAGCTGGTAATACAATTTCAAATACTGTAACTCCTGCTTCAGGGAATGAAGAAGATCCAACAGCCGCCGGAGATGATTTAAGTAAAAATACTGTTGTTGTATCAACTGATCTTGTAACTGCAAAAACTGCTGACATTGCGTCTGGAAGCCCCGGTGACAACATAACATACACTGTGAAGGTTCTAAATAACGGACCGGACGCCGCAACGGGCGTAACTTTAACAGACCTTTGCCCTACGGACACAACTTTTGTATCGGGAACGGTAACTGCTGGAACATACGTTAGTGCCACTGGTTTATGGACAATCGGTGCTATGGTGAACTCCTCAAGCGAAGATCTAACATTAGTATGTAACATAGATACTGGCACAATCGGTAGCACTCTTTCAAACACTGTAACGGCAGCTTTAGGAAATGAAGAAGATCCTACAACGACCGGCGATGATTTAAGCGAAGACGTTAGTGTCGGTGGAACAAATCTTGTAACAAGTAAAATTGCAGACATTGCAACAGGAAATCCTGGAAACAACATAACATACACAGTGAATGTTCTAAATAGCGGACCGGACGCCGCAACGGGCGTAACTTTAACAGACCTTTGCCCTACGGACACAACTTTTGTATCGGGAACGGTAACTGCTGGAACATACGTTAGTGCCACTGGTTTATGGACGATCGGAGCTATGGCAAACGCTACAAGTGAAGATTTAACATTAGTATGTAGCATTGATGCCGGAACAGCTGGAAACACAATTACGAATACAACACTTACTGCAATTGGAAATGAATTTGATCCTACAACTGCCGGTGATGATCTTAGTGAAGACACAATTGTAGCATCTACGAACCTTGTAACGACTAAAACTGCTGACATTGCTACAGGAAGTCCTGGCGACAATATTACTTACACTGTAAATGTTTTAAACAACGGACCTGACAGTGCAACCGGCGTAACACTTACAGATCTATGTCCTACAGATACAACTTTCGTATCGGGAACGGCAACTACTGGTACATACGTAAGTGCAAGTGGCTTATGGACAATCGGAGCTATGGCAAATGCTGCTAGCGAAGATTTAACTCTTGTTTGTTCTATTAAGGAGGGTACAGCCGGCAACACAATTAGCAACACAACTGTTGCGGCAACAGGAAATCAAGAAGATCCAACAACTGCCGGTGATGGCTTAACTGAAGATACAGTTGTAGCATCAACAGATCTTGTAACTACAAAATCAGCTGATATCGCCACAGGAAACCCTGGTGAAAACATTACTTATACAATAAAGATTTTGAATAACGGACCCAATGGCGCAACGGGAGTAACACTTATAGATCTATGTCCTGCAGATACATCTTTTGTATCTGGCAATGTAACAGCTGGAACATATATTGGCGCAACTGGTCTTTGGACAGTTGGAAATATGGCAAATGCTGCAAGTGAAGATTTAACTCTTGTATGTAGCATTGATGTTGGCACCGCCGGTAACACAATTTCTAACTCAGTAACTCCTGCTTCAGGAAATGAAGAAGATCCAACAACTGGCGGCGACGATTTAAGTGAAGATACTCTTGTTGCATCAACTGACCTTGTCACAAGTAAATCCGCTGATATTGCCACAGGTAGCCCAGGCGACAACATTACCTACACAGTAAATGTTCTAAATAACGGACCTGACAGCGCAACAGGCGTAACACTTACAGACCTTTGTCCTACAGACACAACTTTTGTTTCCGGAACAGCAACTGCTGGAATATACGTTAGTGCAACTGGTCTTTGGACGATCGGAGCTATGGCAAATGCCGCAAGTGAAGATTTAACATTAGTTTGTACTATCGATGCAGGCACCGCCGGAAATATAATTTCTAACACTGTAACACCAGCTTCTGGAAATGAAGAAGATCCTACAACTGGTGGCGATGACCTAAGTGAAGACACTGTTGTCAACTCTACTGACCTTGTCACAAGCAAATCTGCTGAAATTGCAACAGGAAACCCAGGCGACAACATTACCTACACAGTAAATGTTCTAAATAACGGACCTGACAGCGCAACAGGCGTAACACTTACAGACCTTTGTCCTACAGACACAACTTTTGTTTCCGGAACAGCAACTGCTGGAATATACGTTAGTGCAACTGGTCTTTGGACCATCGGAGCTATGGCAAATGCCGCAAGTGAAGATCTAACTCTTGTATGTAGCATTGATGCTGGCACGGCCGGAAACACAATTTCAAACACAGTAACTCCAGCAAGCGGTAATGAAGAAGACCCTACAACGGGCGGCGACGATCTAAGTGAAGATACTGTTGTCAACTCTACTGACCTTGTAACAAGCAAATCAGCTGACATTGCAACTGGCGACCCAGGAGACAATATTACTTATACACTAAACGTAGTTAACAACGGACCTGATGGCGCAACCGGCGTATCTTTAACATACCTTTGTCCTACGGATACAACTTTTGTATCGGGCACTGCAACTGCTGGAACTTACGTTAGTGCCTCTGGTCTTTGGACCATCGGAGCCATGGCAAACGCTGCAAGTGAAGATCTAACATTAGTTTGTACTATCGACGCTGGTACCGCCGGAAATACAATTTCAAACACTGTGATTCCTGCTTCAGGCAACGAAGAAGATCCTACAACTGGCGGTGACGATTTAAGTGAAGACACGGTTGTAAACTCTACTGATCTTGTGACTTCAAAATCAGCTGACATTGCAACAGGAAACCCAGGTGATAATATTACTTACACTGTAAACGTTCTAAACAACGGACCTGATGGCGCAACGGGCGTAACTTTAACTGATCTTTGTCCTACAGATACAACCTTTGTATCGGGCACTGCAACTGCTGGAACATATGTCTCAGCAACAGGCCTTTGGACAATCGGAGCCATGGCAAACGCTGCAAGTGAAGATTTAACACTTGTATGTAGCATTGATGCTGGCACCGCCGGAAATACAATTTCAAACACTGTAACACCAGCTTCTGGAAATGAAGAAGACCCTACAACTGGCGGCGACGATCTAAGTGAAGACACTGTAGTTGCATCAACTGATCTTGTAACAAGTAAATCTGCGGATATTTCCACAGGAAATCCTGGCGATAATATTACTTACACTGTAAACGTCGTTAACAACGGACCTGACGGCGCAACTGGAGTAACTTTAACTGACCTTTGTCCTACAGATACAACTTTTGTATCGGGATCAGCAACTGCTGGAACATATGTTAGCGCAAGCGGACTATGGACAATCGGAGCTATGGCAAATGCCGCAAGTGAAGATTTAACTCTTGTATGTAGCATTGATGAAGGCACGGCTGGTAACACAATTTCAAACACCGTAACTCCTGCAAGCGGAAACGAAGAAGATCCAACAACTGGCGGTGACGATTTAAGTGAAGACACTGTTGTAAATTCTACTGATCTTGTGACTTCAAAATCAGCTGACATTGCAACAGGAAACCCTGGTGATAACATTACTTACACTATAAACGTTCTAAACAACGGACCTGACAGTGCAACCGGCGTAACTTTAACTGATCTTTGTCCTACAGATACAACTTTTGTATCGGGATCAGCAACTGCTGGAACATATGTTAGCGCAAGCGGACTATGGACAATCGGAGCTATGGCAAATGCCGCAAGTGAAGATTTAACTCTTGTATGTAGCATTGATGAAGGCACGGCTGGTAACACAATTTCAAACACCGTAACTCCTGCAAGCGGAAACGAAGAAGATCCTACAACTGTCGGTGACGACCTTAGTGAAAACACGGTTATAGCATCAACTGATCTTATAACAGTTAAAACTGTTGACATTGCAACAGGAAGTCCTGGTGACAATATTACTTACACAATAAACGTTTTAAACAATGGACCTGATTCTGCAAGCGGAGTGACTCTTGTTGATCTTTGTCCTACGGATACAACTTACGTATCGGGAACAGCGACTGCTGGAATATATGTCTCGGCAACAGGCCTTTGGACTATTGGAGCTATGGCAAATGCCGCAAGCGAAGATTTAACTCTTATATGTAGCATTGATGCAGGCACCGCCGGAAATACAATTTCAAATACTGTAACTCCTGCGAGCGGTAATGAAGAAGATCCTACAGCTGGCGGAGACGATTTAAGTGAAGACACTGTAGTTGCATCAACTGATCTTGTAACAAGTAAATCTGCGGATATTTCCACAGGAAACCCTGGTGATAACATTACTTACACTATAAACGTTTTAAACAACGGACCAGATGGCGCAACCGGCGTAACTTTAACTGACCTTTGTCCTACGGATACAACTTTCGTATCGGGCACTGCAACTGCTGGAACATATGTCTCAGCAACAGGCCTTTGGACAATCGGAGCCATGGCAAACGCTGCAA
>Ga0209187_1001325_pt1 | contig 29508 bp, 21 predicted proteins | sample BantaG_FD_187430 | JGI IMG/M metagenome (GOLD analysis project Ga0209187, IMG submission 187430) | Marine algal microbial communities from Bantry Bay, Ireland - BantryBay_4 metaG (SPAdes) (version 2) | ecosystem: Host-associated > Algae > Red algae > Unclassified | place: Bantry Bay, Ireland...
ACGGATTTTCGCGGATTGAACGGCCTCCGTGCTCCTACGCTGAAGCTTCGGCGAAAGCCCTATGGCGGCGGACGATTCGGACGGATTTTTTTTCGTAGGACGTGAAACCCTCTAACGTAAACTAGGTTCAATATTCAGAGCGCGTTAGAAAAGAAAAATCCGTGTAAATCCGTTCAATCCGTTCAATCCGTTAGATCCGTGTACCATCCCCACAATCAAGAAATCAGGAAAAATAAATCAGAACCCCATAAAATTAGTGGTTTAAACTTTTAGATTGACTGGATGTTATGAAGTTGTTTAAAGTTATTTCCTATACCTGCGGATAAGGCATTGATGCTCAGGTCTTCAGCTTTTCCTCGTCACGGTCCCGAGTACTCGGGACCCTTATCCTCGGCTTTAGGAGATAACTTTAAACAACTTCTATATATTGAATCAAAAAAACAACCATTCCCTTTTTCTAAATTCCCTAAAATGAAATCCATGTTATCCAACATTCTATTCTCCTTCCTACTACTTTCCTGCAACACAGAACCTTCAACATTACCAGTTGAAAACGACGAACCGGACCCACAAAAGATCAAATATTGGTATGCGGGAGATGCGGAGATTTCCAGCTACGAATTGACCCAGGCCCGCTATGGTGAATTGCGAAATGGTAAAGCTGTATTGGTCTTTGTAACCGAGCCGTTCTCTCCCGTGACAAACGCTAAATCAGACCAGGAAAAGAAAGATGATGTCTCGGTTTTGAAACTCAATTTTACTAAAAAATTCAACACGGGCGTTTACCCTTACTCCATGATGACTTCCAGTTTCTTTCCATTTGATAATGGTCAACATTCATTAAAGATTTCATCTTCTTCACAGGAATGGTGCGGACATACGTACATGGAAATGCGCAACAACCCTCGTAAAAAGGAATTCGAATTTAATGTCAATTCCTATTTTGAAGGCGAAACAAAAAACAATTTCAAAACGGATAAAACTTTATTGGAAGATGACTTTTGGTCAATGATTCGCTTGAGCCCAGACGAGCTTCCAACGGGTAAACAAAAAGTAGTTCCTTCTTTCTTTTACCTCCGATTGTTGCACAAAGAATTGAAAGCTTATGATTGTGTGTTAACCATGACTAAAAATCAGGACAAAACGAATAGTTACAACATTTCATTTCCAAATTTAGATCGTTCCACAACTATAAAATTTGCAAACGAATTTCCACATAGTATTCTTTCCTGGGAAGAAACTTACCAAAGTGGTTTTGGCTCGGACCGTAAAGAACTCACGACTTCCGGTAAATTAATTAATACCATTAAATCGGATTATTGGAAAAGACATTCCAATAAAGACTTGCCTTTGAGAAAAGAATTAGGCTTGGATTGAATGGAGGAGTCGGGTGTCAGTTTCCCGCGAACGTGGGCCTCTGCGACAAAGGGCCTGACACTTGGCACCTGGCACCTGACACCTCAATCAAAAATCAAAAAGCGACTCCACCTTCAAACTAGTCCCCAAATCAAAAACACTAAGCGAAGTCTCTATACGCTGCAAAACAACTTCCTTCTCCTCCCCCGGCAACAAGTCAAAATAATTATCTGAAAAGTGGCCCGTCGCATCCAGCAAAGTCAGATGAACGCCTTTCGCCAGGTGACTACAGTTTAGTTTCACCCGCTCGTTTCCCAAAACTTCAATATGTATGGCTGGTTCCTGCAATTCTAAATCTTTTGGTTTTGCAAAATAAAATACGCCACGGTCAACCACTTCTTTTCCTTCCGACAAACTCATCGTCAAAAACACATTGGATGATTTTTCTCCTTTCAGAAATGTAGAGACATCAGCAGAATAAACAATTTTATTTCCCAGTTTTCCCACCCAACAATCCAGGAGGTCAACATCCTGAATGAGTTCACCACTCAGTGTTTTTAGTTCTAGTTTTAGTTGGCCATCAAATGCTTTAAGTCGGTCAGAAATGGCGTGGATGTCCATGCGGTTGTCATCAATATTTACGCTGAGCATTAAGTCCTTATTTGCTTCACGAACGGCATAATGAGCGGCTTTCCAATTTCCGTAATAATCTACCGTCGACCAGGAAATCGTTGGCCACACGTCATCTATTTGCCAGTAAAGTGACCCCATCGTGTACGGTTTGTTTCTACGGTGTGCCTCGATGGCAGTTTGTAGTCCGTCGGCTTGGGTTAATTGTGAGAGATAAACAAAACTTTCCAGATTTTTTGGTTCGGGATAATAGTAATCGATGTAATGGCGCATCATGTCAAATCCATCAAAACCTTCTTTGATCCAATTCATTTTGGAGCGTTGTCGGTAATTTAAAGCTTTTGTTTCCAGTTCCCAGTTTTTAATGGATGGGTCCATTTTTTGAATGGTGCCCATGTTTGGAAACGACTGCAAGCCATATTCAGAGATAAAGCGTCCGGCATTTTCCTCAAAGTAGTCAAAGTATTTTTGTCCAAACCAGACCCCCCATTCGTGTTGGTCGCCGGAGAATTTGTTTTCGCGTAGGTTGGTTCCGGAGGTAGGCGAGCTTGGCCAATAATTGTCGTTGCCATATTCCGCTACAACATTTTTTAAAGTATGATTAAAAAGGGTATCGTAGGTTTCCCAAACGGCAATGGAGTCTGCACCATGTAGATCGTAGAGGTCCTGCCAATCCCATGCCTGCCAGCCCGTTAAACTTTCATTATTTCCACACCACAAGGCCACGGAAGGATGATGGTGCAACCGCTGAACATTTGCTTTTGCTTCCAGCGCAATGTTTTCCAAATGCGCCTTTTGCGTCGGCACCATCGCACAGGCAAACATAAAATCCTGCCAAATCAAAATTCCTTTTTCATCACAAAGTCGATAGAAAGCATCGTCCTCATAAATTGCTCCTCCCCAGACGCGCAGCATGTTCATATTCGCGTCCAATGCATTTTGGATAACGCGTTCATATTTTTTATTTGCGCGATTATTGAAAAAATCAGCGGGGATATAATTGGCACCTTTCATAAACGTTGGTAGACCATTTACCTCCAGATAAAACGAGGCCGGTGTCGCACCATCGGGCATTTTGGCGACAGCCATAGAGTCTGGCTTTTGAATTAATTTGACTGTTCGCAAACCAATTTTCGTCACGTAACTATCCACTGGCTTCCCCTCTAAAAGCAAATCAACTTTCACGTCGTACATCGGTTGCTCTCCCATTCCATTTGGCCACCAGATTCTTGGATTGGCCATCTTGACCCGATATGCGATCTTATTTTTTCCTTCTAAGATTTGTTTAGCGTCCATCTGGCTGTCGCCAAAACTGACCACTGCTTCCAGATTTTTATTGTCGAGATTCAATGCTTCGATCACCACAACACATTCCGCCTCTTTCAGATCCAATCCCTTTACATCAATTTTTACATTTTCAATCTTCGCTCTATTCCAGGCTTTAAATTTTATCTCCCGCCATATCCCACAAGTCACCAATCGAGGGCCCCAGTCCCATCCAAAATGATACTGCGCCTTTCGGCTAAACACTGAATTCTGCTTTCCCAATGGCACCGATTCATTCCCATTCGGAATCAAATAAGACAACTCCTCCAACTTCTCCTGCCCTTTACGAACCGGCGAATAAAATTGCACCCTCAGTTTATTATCCTTGCGCTTTAATAAGCGCTTCACCTCCGCTGACCAGGGCCGGTGCATGTTGTCCGCTTCAATAATCAGGGAGTCATTCAAAAACACATCAGCATAAGTATCCAGTCCTTCAAAAATTAATTCTACCTGTTCCTTTTTCATTAAATCAGAGGCCAGTGAAAAGGTAGTCTGGTATTCCCAATCTTTATTTTCAAACGATTTTATGTTCACCTCATTCGTCCCAATAAAAGGATCCGGCATTAGATCGTGATCCATTAAATCCAGATGCACCGTCCCTGGCACTGTTGCAGACAACCAGTTCTCCGTTCCGCTTTCGCGAAATTCCCATGGTGCCACTTTCGTTTCCGTTTGGCAACTTGAGAAGCAAAATGAAACTATGAAGATGACTATGAATATGATTTTTTGAAGATTCAAGGTTATTTATTTTTTAAAAAACTTACATAACTATTCAGTCGCTTAATGCTTGAATAAATTAAGTCTGAATAGCTACAAAACTAATTAAAATCTGAATAGTTATGCCCTCTTTATTAAATCGAATGCTGTTGTCCCCTGCCCTTGGTTATATCTCCCCCGACAAGGATAAAGAAGGCTCCAAATTCAAAATAAAATTCCGAAAACTCCCCACATTTTGCTCAAAAGCAAAATTAATCCAAAGTTTTAGCCTATATTTGCATCTTTTACACGAATGATTTGTTTAATGTATATGAAGCCTTGAATGAATCAGACAGAATCATTCAAACTGATGTTCGAGATGAAGCTAATGACGGCGGTGAACATCTGATTAAATAAACATAAAACAATAAGCAAATTAATGACTTTCAAAGAGTTACATGTAATAGAGCCTATCTTAAGGTCTCTAGAGGAGAAAGGATACACCAACCCAACACCTATCCAGGAACAATCAATTCCAATATTATTAAGAGGTAAGGATTTATTAGGCTGTGCCCAAACCGGTACAGGTAAAACCTGTGCATTCGCCGTACCAATCATACAAAACCTGGTGCTCGAAGCTAAGCAAAATCCGGAAAAAGGACAACGCAAAATAAAAGCACTGGTCGTTACACCTACACGAGAGCTTGCGCTCCAAATTGGTGAAAACTTTAAAGAATATAGCAAGTATACCGATATACGCGGTACCGTTATCTTTGGTGGTGTCAAACAATACCGTCAGACGGAAGCTTTACGACGAGGTATCGACATCTTAGTTGCTACACCTGGTCGACTGCTTGACCTGATTGATCAGGGGTTTATCTCGCTCGACCACATCAAATATTTTACGCTTGATGAGGCCGATCATATGTTGGACATGGGCTTCATCAATCCGATCAAAAAAATTATAGCTAAAATTCCTGTTGAGCGTCAATCCCTTTTCTTCTCTGCCACGATGCCTCCCAGCATTGTTTCCTTGTCTAAAAAGATTCTAGGTAGTTACGAAACAGTGACTATAAAGCCAGAACAGGCAACGGCGGAGCGTGTTGACCAGGCGATCTACTACGTGGCGAAAAGTAATAAAACGAAGTTACTGATCCACCTGCTTCAGCAAGAAGATGTGGATTCGACTTTGGTATTTTCCAGAACAAAGCATGGTGCCAATAAAATTGTAAAGCTACTGGATCGTGCTGGCCTTAAGGCAGAAGCGATTCATGGTAACAAGTCTCAGGTGCAACGTCAGAGAGCATTAGGTAATTTCAAGGATGGCAGAACTGAAGTTTTGGTAGCGACTGATATTGCCGCTCGTGGTATTGATGTATCGGATTTATCATTGGTGATCAACTATGATTTGCCCAATGTTCCGGAAACTTATGTACACCGAATCGGTCGTACAGGCCGTGCAAAAGCAAGTGGTGTTGCCATCTCGTTTTGCAACGGCGAAGAGCGCGCTTACTTGCGTGATATTCAAAAATTAATCGATCAAAAGATACCGGTTGTTCTCGAACATCCTTTTCCTGATGATGGAAAAATCGAGCCTAAAGAAAAAGACCAACGGTCTCATCGCGGTGGCGGTGGTGGCGGACGACGTAACAACAATAGCCATCGAGGAGGTAGCCGATATGCCCGCCCTTCGTCTAATGGTGGTTCGAGCCGAAATGGAGGCGGACGTCGGAACACGGATAAGCGGCGGTAGTTTTTGTAATTTTGACCGAATGAATTTTGAATAGACCCGTTAACGCGGATCGCTAAAGTGATCTTTTTTTACAGGATATAGATTTTCGCGGATTGAACAGATTAGGACTGATTTTTTACTTGAAGCAGTTTAAAGCTATTAGAAGGTTTCACGTCCTAGGAAAAAAATCTGTCTAGATCAATTCAATCTGCGAAAATTTGTGTCCCATCCCGTTAGAAGGCCCTTTCAATACCGATCATCAAATCCAAAAACATGCCACCAAACTACCTGCTTCTCTTCTGCCTTTTCCTCCTAAGTGCTTCCTTTACTTACAGTCAAACCAGCCTTTTTCCTATTCAAACCAAGAAGGTTTTCATCCAGGGAGACATCACTGATTATCCCGAACTTAAGCCTGAGATGGGTCAACTTTTCTTTTTTGATGCTGTGAGTGGTTTGAAACAAAAAATTGAATTCAATATTGATGAGCAGGGGAAATTTCAAACAGAATTTGATTTGATTAATGCTGTGTATGGCAATCCTAACGCTTACATCAGTCTGGAAAAGCAACGCTTAAAAATCTTCTTAAAGCCTGGTGAGCGATATAAAGTTAAGATAAACATGAAAGACCAGCATCTTTCTTTTGAAGGTGGAACAGGGGGGTTGAATACGGAACTCAATACCATTCAACAACAAATTTACACGTTGTTTAAATCGGACCTGAACAGAATAACATTATTAAAGGAAGAAAACCTTTCCATTGACGATGCCATAAAAGTTCATCAGGATCTTGAGCAAAAGATGGTTACTTTTTTAAATGACTACTCCAAGTCTAACACCGTTAGTGAAGAAGCCCTTACTATTCTCAAAATGGAGTACCAATACAAAACAGCAGCTGCACGCATGAGCCTTAGGTATGGTCTTGAGAATGGAAAACGCAAATTGATAAAAAATCTTCCTGAGGATTTCTACAGCAAAATTTACGATGCTTACCCGGTAAACGCAACAGACGCATGGGTTTCCAGAGCATACCTCACTTACATCAGCAGAATAGGGTCCATTCTTGCCTCACCAAAAAAACCTGATAAAGTTGGCAGCAGGATTAAGTTTTTTAAAAGCTTCAATGTATTTTCCGATAAGGAACTTCAAATCATTCGAAAAGTGTACAGGGGTAATAAAGATATTCGAAAAACAGATGAATACAAGGCCTTTTTCAATGATGGAGTTGCCACTAAAATAGAGGTACTCAATAAGAAATTTGATGTCAGTAATCTACTTTTAAACGTCCGGCAATTTCCGAAGGGGATGGGACGCGACCTGATTATCTCACAATTTATTTCCAGAAAATACTTTAAGAATACATTCATCCAACCTTCTGCTGAAGAATGGGAAGCTATAGCGGATTTGGTGGAAACCAAAAACGTATGGAACGAGCTAAAGCGACTGGAAAATGTATTCATAAGGGCGAACACACAAGGCGCAGGTCCTGCATACCATGAAAGACCAACGGTTGAAAGCCTAACAAAAAAATACCTCGATCCACACAAAGGCAAAGTAATCTACATCGACTTTTGGGCAACCTGGTGTGGCCCCTGCCTGAGGGAAGAACCATACGCACGCAAACTTGCCGAGAAATTTAAAAACGATGATGTCGTGTTTTTAAATCTTTGTTGCCAGTCAAAAGAGCCCATTTGGAGAGACTACGTCGAACGAAAAAACTTGCATGGAGAGAACTTTTTATTAAGTAGAGAAGCGTTTAAAATGTTTGCAAAGATGTACAACATAAAAGGCTTTCCAACCTATGTTTTGATTGATAAAAATGGGCAGGTCAGCAAGATGGATGCCAATTGGCCAAGTGAAAGGAAGCGTGCAAATCGACAAATTGAACAGCTTTTGAGATAGCATACGGAGCATTTATAGGTTTTATTATGTAGCTCAAGTCTATTAGTTCAATATAAACAGTATGTTTTTTATAATTTTTCCAAATAATAAACCGAAAAGAAACTGTTTTTTTAATGTAAATTTCACAAATAAGTTAGAATTAAGTTAATCTCCTGATTATCGAACATTTACGCTTATTTTTTGTTAAATTTGTGTAAGAACTAGATAGAATTCTATAATTGGTAGCATTTTTTGCACATTCGCTCCCACGTAGTTTTTATATTTAAGTTGTTTTTTATAACTCTGAAGTATCTTAATTAACTTAAGACTAAGGATCTACTTCACAAATTTTACAAATGGCAAAATCACAGCAATCTTTTAACAAAAAAGAAAAAGAAAAAAAACGTAGAAAAAAAGCAAAAGACAAAGCAGAAAGAAGAGAACAGCGTAAACTCGAAAAAGCAGAGGCAGGACCAAAGTCTTTCGAAGACATGCTCTCTTATGTAGATGAAGATGGCAATCTGACTTCTACTCCACCAGACCCGAACAAAAAGAAGAAGGTATTTAAAGTGGAAGATATCGTTCTCGGTATTCCTCCAAAAGACGATACTCCAGTCGAAAAAGTTCGGAACGGTCGCGTTAATCACTTCAACGACGAAAAAGGATATGGCTTTATCGTCGACATTGAAACAAAAGAAAGTATTTTCTTTCACGTCAATAATACGCAGGATGAAATTCGCGAGTCTGACAAAGTTACTTTTGAAATCGAAATGGGACCAAAAGGCCCTAACGCTATTTTGGTAGCTTTAGCTAAATAATATATACAGGATTTTCTAATCCTTCCACCTAATACAAGACTTTCCCAAACTTTGAGCAATCGAAGTTTGGGATTTCTTTTTTTAGTGACATTGTTTTGTTCAATACTTGAACACAAAGATGCCAGCATGCAAAGTCCAAGACAAGGCTCCAATTCATACCAAATAATTGTAAAATTCCGTTATCTTTCAGACTGGAATAGTGAAGTTGTTGAAAGAACTTCAGTGAAACGAATGAACACAGGGTTTTATGTATGCAAAGTTCTTTTCATGTTACTGTTTCCCCAAAACAATATAGCTGGATCGCTATTTATGTCATTTGGATAAAAACAATTACTACTACATGAAACGGCTTTCGACATTTTTCATTCTCTTAGGTTTTGGCTTTTTAGTGCATAGCCAAAGCCTGAATACTGCCGTCTCTACGGACAACCTAAGAGAGTTGGAAGCTTACGTCAAAAAATACGGTGTCAACTACCCCCAGGAAAAACTCTACCCTATTGTTGCAGCAGCAAAATTCGGCCGCTATGAATTCATCAAATTCCTGATGGAAAATGGCGCAGACATTAATGCCCGTGCCTACAAAAAACGGACAGCTTTGATGTACGCCATTAAAAATAATCACCTTGAGATTGCCAGCTATCTTTTATCTTTCAACCCCGATCTCACCCCTCGCGACTACAAAGGCAATACGGCATTGGAAATAGCCTATAAAACCGGCAATTTTGACGAAATAAAAAGTGCCCTAAATGAGAACCCTTTTGTGGCAACCGATGGTCCATACATCTTTAAAGCCAGAAATAAATACAACATCATTTCCATTTTAAAAGACAAAGATGGAAAGCCTTATAAAGATCATCAATCTGTTTCTAAAAAAGATAAAGCATGCTATGCTATTTGTAGAAATACCGAAGGGGATACCCTTTTTCAATTTGAAGTCCGTGGCAAATTTAAACCAGCCCATGACCATACTTTTAAAGATGTTTCTCAAATTGTAGCCATCTCGGATATTGAAGGAAACTTCAATGAATTCGTCAAATTATTAGTGGAAACGAAAGTTATGAATGATTCATTCGAATGGACTTTTGGGGAAGGACATCTGGTGCTGTTAGGCGATTTTTTTGATCGGGGCGATCAGGTTACGGAATGCCTTTGGTTAGCTTATCACCTCGAGCAACAAGCTAAAAAAGCTGGTGGCAAATCGCACTTCCTGATCGGCAACCATGAAGAAATGAACCTTAGAGGTGATTCCCGCTATGTCAATTTCAAATACATTTCTAATGCTGATTTTATAGATATTGATTACAAAGCATTTTACAATACCAAAAGCATTTTAGGCAGGTGGCTTCGAAGCAAAAATGGAATTATTAAAATCAACGGTAATTTGTTTGTACACGGTGGCATCTCTCCTGAGTTTTTAGAAAAAAGATATACGCTTTACACGATCAACAATATTGTTCGAAATTTTATAGCAAAAAGCCAAGCCATACGTCAGAAAGACTATCAGGCTTGTGATGTTTACAATACCAAGAAAGGACCTCTCTGGTATCGGGGACTCATCAGAGGTAAGGTGGAGCGGGAAGACATTCAGAAAATTCTGGATTTCTATAAGGCTCAGCACATGATAATTGGACATACAACTGTCAATGAAATTACCACTTTTTATGAAAATTGTGTGATTGACATTGATGTTAAACACTCACTTGGAGATGAGGCTTCCAGAGCCTTATTGATTAAGGATGGTCATTATTATACGGTCGGTATTGGCTATAAGAAGCGTTTGTTTTAGGGAAGAAGAAAAGGTAGGAAGTTGGAAGCGCCCAATAATGCAGAGCCTGGGACGGTCTTGTAAGTTTTGCCTACCCTTGGTAATGGTTAGGAATTGATCGATCAGCGAACAGATATATTAACAATTTTAGCTATTTTTAGCCATTCAAGCCCTTGTTTTAACCTTAGTACTGTTTTTGCAGGTAAACGGCAGACCCAGTTAACAACTTCAATCATAAATATTTAAACCTTAGTATTTTGTCAAACAACTACATAAAAGCGATTCAGGCAGAAGCAGAACTCATCAGCGAAACTAAGATCAAGAAAAAAGCACGCCGCTGGTCCATATTGATTTTGCTCCTTTTATTGATTATGCTATTTTTTCCCTGGATGAGTGAAAAGATTTTAAAAGAGGAAAGATTTGAACAGGTTGTCGAAATTCAATTTGATCGCAACTTCATGGAAACAGCTGCTGCTGAAAGATCCTCTTCTAAGGCTGCCCCTGCTGCTACCGAAACGAATAACGAACCCGAAGTTGCAGAACCTGAAGCGGTGGAAGAACCAGTAGAAGAAGTGGTTCAACCCGAGCCCGTTCCTGAACCAAAGCCTGAACCAAAACCAGAGCCAAAAGTAGAAAAGGTAAAAATCACTCCGAAGCCTTCAACTCCCGTCATCACCTCTACTGAGTCCAACAGAAAAATTGACAAGAAAGTAGAAAAAATGCTGGAACAGGTGGCCGAAAAATCAAAGGTCGAAAAGGTGAACTCACAGGTTACAGAAGTCACTGAAGAAATTACAGATGACTTTATGACCGACTTAAAAGATTACTTCAAGAAACAGAGAAAGAAAAAATCCAAACCGGGCGGTGGTACTAAAAGCGACAAGCCAGATACGGGAACCAGTTCAACATCTGGTGAAGGTGATAGCGGTACATCCGAAACAGGTGATTCCGACACAGACGGCCAGGGAGACTCCGGCGATTCAGGTGATGATTTTGATGGTGACGGCTTGCTAAGTCGTAAGGTTATCTCTCGTAAAAATATTGTTGCGATTGAATCCGGTAGAATTACGGTCAACATATGCGTTAACCGAGATGGCAAAGTAATTTTTGCCGAAGTAGATAAAGCAAAGTCTACCATAAAAAATAGAAAAGCATTAAACAATGCAGAAATTGGCTTAAAAGGCTATGTTTTTGAAAAAGACTATACGGTGGCGGAGCGCCAATGTGCCGCTTATTCTTTCTATATTACTATGGACGAGTAGCATGTGAATTGGAATTGGAATATTCCTTCTCACGTCAGAAGGCCATTCCCATTCCAATTCCCATTCCAATTCTAATTCAAATACCTCTCCTGCAAAACTTTCATATGATGCAACTCATGCCCCACAATAATATACCCGGCCGCTCTAGCTGAGATAGGCCCGCCACTCGCCGTTCCAATTTGCGCCAGCATCTCCTCATCAAAACTTTTAAATAAGGCGACTGTATTTGCTCTGGATAATTTATAATCTTCCAGCATGTCTTCGAATGCGCGATCATTGGCCTTTGCGGGTCCGACATAATCATCTTGTTCATAACCAGCTAGTGCATTTTTGTCTCCCCTGGCTATGCGTAAGGCGCGATACATAAAAATCCGTTCTGTATCAATAATATGTTGCAGCATATCCTTGACGGTCCACTTTCCTTCGGCATATCGGTAGTGGTGTTTTTCGACTGGATATGCGTTTAGGATTGCAAGTATTTCCTTCAAACCCGATTCTAATCCTTCTACAATAGTTGTTTCTGGTGCCTGACCAATGTAAAGGCTGAAGTAGGGCTTGTGTTCTTTGGTGGTTATGTCTGATGGTTTCATTTCTATTTTTTTTGTAACTATTCAGCCTGCTTTGATCTGGGGGCTCCTGCGAACTGCGGGCATTTGAACTTGCACTTGATACTTGCACTTGAATTTTAAAAAGTGCAAGTTCAAGTATCAAGTGCAAACTCAAATGCCCCCTATCGTAGGTAACACTGAACAGTTAATTTTAATTTTAATTCCCTAGCCACTAATCAAATAAGCATGACAAACAGCCAGTTCCGCCCGGCTATACTTCTCAAACATCGGCGCCACTTTTATCGTATCCAATGCGGCTGCTTTGGTTTCCCAAATCACTTCTTCGACCATCTTAATTCCCAATTCCTTGTACAGATCTTTAAACTGCACCAAACGCCACCTGTTTTGTGGTTGAATGGAATTGTCCATTAAATTCCATTGTCGCTCTGAGTATTTCAAGAAATTGTAAATCGTGATACTCTTGTCGTAATGTGCAAAATGATCGGACATATCAATGAAGTGAGACATCAAACCACCATCTGTCTTCACCACCCTTTTGAACTCAATTAAGATATCCTTCAACACTTCCGGGTAAACATGTTCAAAGGTATTGTTAGAACAAATAAAGTCAAAGGTGTTATCCGGATATTCCATATTTCGGGCATCACCTACCGCTGACTTGATTTTGAAAACCTGAAGTACTTCCTCTAAAGTCATGCTGTCTATCTCCTCATAAGTCTTCAATAAAGTTGTCCAATTGTCTTCCACCAACTGAGGTAAAAAGGCACTCAACTTTCCTTGCTTATCCCACTCAATATATTTCTTCAAAGTGTCCTTAAACGTTTGTTGATTCAACAATGCAGAAATATCAATAGTATGAATTTCGGGAACGCCATTCAGAAATAAAGCAATGGGTACAATGGGATACCACCCTGTCCCCAATTCTAAACAAAGTTGATTGGTGGAGCGTTTATATTTCAGAAGATAGTTGAGGTGATCGCGTGCATGTGTTATCTTGTTGCCAAAATGCTCATCATTAAGGTCAACACCTTTCGTCACATACTTTTGAAAGAGCAGATTAATTTTATTTTTGTAAGGCAGAAACGAAATTGTCTTTTGGACAACTAGTTTTAATTTCCATTTACTCATTAAGTGTTTGTTTGATTTCGGGGTGTAAGTTAAGCAATTGTTTCGGAATCAGGGTCGAGATATTGAGTGAAGTTTCTGGAGTAAGACCGAAGTCCGAAGACGGAAGTTTCCCTTTATCGTAGATTTGAACGCAGAGGCGCTGAGGCGCTGAGTTGCCCTCGAGATGCAATGAGGAGCGGGAGACGCAGAGATTTTTGCTTCGCTTAAAATTTCAATCGCGGCACACAAATTTGGGTTAAAGAAATTTTTAATCTCTTTAAAGGTTTTGCTTTAGCGAAACACCTCTGCGCCTCTCGCCTCTTACCTCATTAGCGGGAAAACTCAGCGCCTCCGCGTCTCCGCGTTCAAATCTACCCCCTCGTTCACCGCCGTAGCCTTGGCAAATCCTGGCTATCGCCTTCAGATCATTGGCCATACCGACAATATTGGAGGAGACAACTTTAATCAGCGGTTATCCGTAGAAAGAGCAAAAGCTGTTGCTGACTTTTTGATACGTGCAGGTGTACCCGCAAACCGACTACTAACTGATGGTCGCGGAGAGCTGGAACCAATCGACACAAATAACTCAGAATCAGGACGACAGCAAAACCGCCGTGTGGCTTTTCAATGGCTGCTTTGAGTTAAGAAAACCCCAAGAAAGACCGAAAATTTGTTAATCCAGGGCGTTCTCTGTATTTTGAAGGCGAATTTCGAATGGACCTTCTCTCGTTGATGGGACACAACCTTAGAAGGCTCAATCAAAACTAGTATTCCAGCTAATCATCCAATATGATCCGACTTCTAACTTTAATAATCTTTAGCAGCCTTTTCACCATTAAGGTGCCAGCTCAAAATTTAGTCAATAATTCCAGCTTTGAATTTTTTGATTACACCTCTCGTTTTCTCAACACTACTGGTCGCGACTTTGAAAAGCAAGTGAAGTACTGGACGGTTCCCAATCAGGCATCTACCGATTTGGTAAGTCCCCGGATGAAAAATAAAAACATCACCACCATTCCGGCTCATACGGGAAAGAATATGGCGGGGATTGTGATCAACGGTGATTTTTGGGCGGAGTATCTGGCTATAAAGTTGAAAAAGCCCTTGAAACCTGGTACTAACTATTACGTCGAATTTTGGATAGCCATGCCACCAGAATACTCTAAAAGAAAAATGAAATCCACCTACCTCAATGCTAACTTTGGCGTATTCTTTGGCGGCAAAATTTTCAATCATGATAAGAATATCCTTTCGGAAAAACCACAAATACATGCTACTTCGGAAACGCTGATTGAACCAAAAAAATGGACGAAAATTTTTGGCACATACTCGGCTACAGAAGCTGCTGACTATTTATACATTGGCCAGTTTCTCAATCCGGACATTGATCCCAATATTGTGATTGGATACTTTTTTATTGACGATGTTTTTGTTGAACCATTTAGCAGTACAGCCATTGATTTTGAACCTAGTAGCTATTATCGAATCAAAGGTTCAACCGCTTCGGTGATTATGGAAAATATTTATTTCGAAACTGACAAGTATGAACTGTTGACGGAATCTGAAAAAGAGTTGGATAAGTTGGTAAATATTATGAATAAAAACCCTTCGATTGCCATTGAAATTTTAGGCCACACCGACAATCAAGGCAACGAAGGCCACAACGCTTCCTTGTCTGAGAATCGCGCAAAAGCAGTTTATAATTATTTAGTTGGAAAAGGTATTACCGAAAAGCGATTGCGAAGTCAGGGGTTGGGATACACCAAACCAGTTGCCAGCAACAACACCGATGAGGGACGGAAGAAAAACCGACGAGTCGAATTTAAAGTGAGTGGTGAAATTACTTCTGACAATTTGCCGCAAGGCCCCGGAGATGTATACCGCTTTGCAAAAGATGCTGATCCTGAGAAACCATTGCAGCTTTCGTTTACCCATCCAACTGCCTTCAAAAACAATTGCATGGGTGAAAGTGGCGCTCCTGAAGTAGACGCCGAGCAGAAAAATTTATTCCTAAAATCTAGTCCCGTCAATGCAAAAAAACATATGCTGGATAAAACGAAAGCGCAAAATACAGTCTTCTTCAATGAATATGCACTGAACCCACAAAACAGAATTTTCTTTATCAGTTTGTTGGGAGATTTGAAAGAGCAAGGTTTTGACTATATCGCCCTGGATGCCCTTAGCGGAAAAGACAAACAGCTGCAGGAACGCGGTTATCCAGTTTTGAACAGTGGTTATCTGACACGTGAACCCGTATTTGGGGAGTTGATCCGAACGGCGATTGACATGGGTTTTGAAATTCTTTCTTTTAATCCTTCCAAAACTGAGGTGGATAAAGCACAACAAATTTTGGGAAAAAAGTTTGGTTCTGTAGATAAAGAAACGGCACGCCGTTGGGCGCAAGGCATGAACATTTACCGCATTTACAAAAAATATCCTGATGCTAAATTGCTCGTCTACACCAGTGATCCAACGCTGAATGAATCAGCGGATAAGCCAACCGAAAGATCGGTTGCCGCCTGGTATAAAATTTTATCTAACAAAAATCCATTCACCATTGAGCAGTCCAGTATGACGGACAAATGTGAATCGGCAAAGCACCCGCTTTTCACAGCCAGAACGGTTAAGGAGCCCACCATATTTTTATCAAAAAAATTGCCCTTTACGACAAGCTCAACTGACCTGCAGGTTTTTCATCCCTCCTCCTCTACTGTCTACAATCGTCCTCAATGGATGACTCAAACCAGAACCCCTTATTTATTTAATCCCGACAAACACGGCATGGCTTATCCTTGTATGGTATTGGCTTACAAGTCGGGTGAAGACCCTGACTTTGCAGTACCGATGGATGTGGTGGAGTTTAAAGACAATCGAGAGAAGACGGCCTTGATGCTACCAAAGGGAGATTGGGTTTTGGTAATGACGGATTATAGTAAGCACAAGAAATTGGATGTGGTGGTGAAGTAGGACTTGGTTTGTGCCTACGCTAGATACAGGTAACCCTTTTTCATTTACACAATATTTAAAACTTTGTAACTGTTCAGTGACTCAATTGATGCGTTCGGGGTGGATGTTTAAAGTCATTCCATTCGACCGTTCAATAAAGGCCAGCTAAATAGTTACAAAACTTTTAAATTCTTGAGACCGCATGTACGCCGAAGCCTTGGCCTAGGTGTGCAAAGCGGTCGCGACATTTACAACTTCTAGTAGAAAATACCTACATTTACGTCAACGAAATATGCTCTAGAATAGTTGGGTTGTAGCTTGTATTTAAAGTGAAGTTGTTTAAAGTTAGTAAAATTTCAGAGACCCAGTTATTTGCAAATCAAATATCATGTTAAAAAAAATTCCCTTTCGGAAAATTCTTCCTGCGTTACTTGTCATTTTCATTCTAATGCAATTTTATCGGATTGATAAAACGAATCCACCTGTTGTAGAAGCCAAGGACTTTATTCTGAGTGAAAACCCGCCTGCTCCTATTGCAAAAATCTTAAAAGACGCCTGCTATGATTGTCATTCTCACCAAACCAATTATCCCTGGTATACCAATGTGATGCCTTTCTCTTATTGGATCAAAGGGCACATTGATCATGGCCGAAAGAAGCTTAATTTTTCTACCTGGGCGGCGTATCCTGCCAAGAAGAAATCACATAAACTGGAAGAGTGTGCTGAGTTTGTTCGGGAAACGAAAATGCCCTTGGCTACTTATCTTATTCCTCATCCTGAGGCCAGAATTTCTGAGGAGGAGCGGGAGCGTTTGGCTAAGTGGTTTGAGTTGGTGCGGGGTCAGATGGAGTAAGTCAATGTTTTGCCTGCTGACGGTTTTTAATTGGAGATGTAGCACCCTAATTTTAAATGTAAAAGTTTTGCCGCTGACGTGCTTTTTTTACTACAAGTATTTAGGGATCAATGCTTCACCAACTTACGCCCAAACAAACGATCTCCATCCATATTCAGAAACAATAAACCATAAACGCCAGTAGACAAATCACTAATATTTATTTCATTAAGACCAACACAAAGCGTGATGCCACGCACCACCCGTCCGCTGGTATCACAAATATTTAAAACCATTGGAACATCCAAATCAGTGCGCTCGACATAAAGTAAATGCTCTGTGGGATTGGGATATACGCGACATGGGTCGCCTCCATAGTTAGCACTCTGCAAAGTATCCAAAGGACCAACTCCCCAGGCATCTAGCATACAGGCGGATAAGTTTTCAAGGGCTGGTTCGCCATTAAACAACCCAAATCCCTGATCCCATTCCCAATAACACCAGGGCAAATCATTACATTCCATGATTGCACCAATAGCTTTGGTATAGCGGCAGCGGCTATCATCATCGCCTTTATAATACGAACCAAATTCGCCACAAAATACAGGTCGGTTATTTATCTCTGACCATAATTTTGCATCTGCTACCCATGATCTCAGGGTGTCCAGATTCCCATTTTTTTCGTAATCGTTATAAGCATTCTCGCCCCAGGTGTCCTTTGCCTGCGAATGCAAACCCGGCATTTCACTACTATTATATGGATAAGGAATTCCTGTTGTTGCCACTGGCTCCCCTACCCATTCGGCTCCTTGATGTGTAAACAAAAAAGGTTCATAGTAATGAAATGTGTAAATAATGTTGTCATCCTCCAGTGGAATCAAATTACTTAGACCAAGCACGCTGTTATAATCACTACCGCCAACAACAAAGGTTTGATCGGCATCAAAAGCCCGAAGGGAATCAACAATCGTTTCCATCACACTTTGCCAGTTCGCAAAACCAATACCATGCGGCTCATTATAGATTTCAAAAAATACCTTCTCCGGATTTCTGTTTCCATAACGGGCAACTACCTGTTTCCAAATAGCAATGATCCGTTCCGTTTCTTCCTCCAAATTATTTTCCGAAAGGGAACCATGATGATACTCGATCAATACATTAAAGCCAAGTGCCTCTGACCAATCCAAGATGGAATCAAGGGCCTCAAAGTAATGGGACATCTCTATGTCGTAAGGAAATGTACCCTCCTCCCACACATCAAAGCAAACAGGTAGTCTCAGGGTATTGATTCCCATCTCTTTCATTACTTCGAGGTCATGATGTTTGGAGGGAATGGAATTCATATTCAGGTAGTCCATGAATCCATTCTCTACAGTACCGTTCCAGTAATTTTCTAACCAGGAGAGATTCATTCCTTTCCCAAAGGTATCATGGCGATTCCAGGCTTTGCTTTGCGCAAAAATGGTTTGCAGCAGAAAGAATGAAAGAACAAGTAAGGTTAATTTTTTGAACATGAGGAGTTTTTGAAAAAGGCAGAAAACAGAAGTTCACATCTATGGTAAACTTGTAACGTTTTTTTTAACCGTATATTACACATCGCGGTGGACCTGTCTAGCGCCAAATAAAGCCGCAAATCAAAATGTGCTATAGTTTAGTGCATTGTATAACCGTGACTGTGAGGAAGCTGACACCCGACTCAACCGACCCTCATCACTTCATCTCCGACACCGCAATCATCCGGTCTTCCACCTCATGCACCAACTCCACAAAACGAGGATCACGCTTAATCTGGCGACCACGTATAAATGGCAGATCAACTTTAATATGCTCCACAAATTGGGAAGGAGCGGACTTCATGATATAGATATCATCCGCCAAATAAACGGCTTCAGAAATATCGTGTGTGACAAAAATAATTGTTGGATGGAATTTATTCCAAATGCCGGAAAGCAAATCCTGCATCTGCAAACGTGTTTTCACATCAAGTGCACCGAAGGGTTCGTCCATCAATAAAATTTCAGCATTGGCGATAAGGCTTCGCGCAATGGCGACACGCTGCAACTGCCCACCCGACAAGGTTGGGTACTGTGCGTACTTATGTTCATGACCAGCGAGGCCCACCAATTCGATGAGTTCCATTGCTTTTTCCTCGCGTTCTTTTTTGGAAACTCCTTTATAGCGTAATGCCAAGGATACGTTATCCAAAACCGTCATCCACGGAAGTGAACTGTATTGTTGAAAAACCATACTCACTCTGTTGTCTTTCCCTACAGGTTTTCCTTTTACCAAAACCTTTCCGGTGGTGGGCTCCTGTAATCCAGCGATATAACGCAAGATAGTAGACTTACCAGAACCCGACATGCCAAGGATAACAATAAACTGACCTTGGGCCGGTTTATCCTCAATTAAAAAATCGAGATCTCTTATGATTTCAATTTCTCCGTTATTATAGCTCTGACCTATTCCTCGAAGTTCAACGATATTTGGTAGGTCGGTATCTTTAAATTCTAACATAATATTAGTTTATTTTTTTTGAGACGGAAGTCCGAAAGCCTGCCCCGAAATCTCGGGGTCCGAAGTTTCCCCCTAACGTATAGGCCCGCTATCGTTTTTTTACCACATAGTTCATGGAGTGTATTCACATAGAGCACGGAGGCTCTATTTTTACTATCCTGAATGGGAAAAGAGAAAAAGGTCATTCGGTCTCTATGCCCTTAAGTGAAATTTCTCCATACCTATTCCGTCATTCATCGGAACATGTATGGCAAAACTTCGTTCTCTCTTAATTCTTATTGCTAACTCAAGATTATTTAGCAGCAGAAAGTGTTCTAAATATTTTAAACTCACCCAAAGCGATGAAAACCAAACAAGCCACAAAGACGATCCACGAATACATCATAATACCGGATGTAAATATCGGAGCAACCAAAGCCAGTACGACTAAGATGACTAAAGCTCCCATGAATCCGTAAATACCTGCCTGCGATTCTGTCATTCCTGAAATCGCATTTGGATAATGTTTGTACGGAAATAAACGCTTTTCCAAATAAACGAAAATATAATCCTGCACAAAACCTACGAAGATGATGACGATTAATCCGGCAAACACTTTTTGCGATTGCGATTGTCGACCGGCATTAAACATCAGGGCACCGATACCACCCTCTTTGTTTAGTAGTTCGGCTATGATGATATAGGTCCAGGAAATGGCAGTTAAAACGCGAATGTCATCAATCAGCTTTGACATGACGGACGGGATGTAAACCGTCTTTATAGTTTGCCAGTCTGAGGCTCCCAGCGTAAAAGTTGTTTTTAAATAGACATCATTGACTTCCTTGATTCGTTGCACCACTAAAGGCAAAAGATATACGATAATACCAAAGGCCAGGAAGGTCACTTTCATTTTTTCCTGTGTACCAAAGGCGAGCATGAAAACCCCCGTCAATGCCGTCAGGGGTAAAAAGCGCATCGCATCAATTGGCTTACTAAACATGCCTTTAAAAAATGGAAAGAGACCGATTACAAATCCCAGTGGAATCGAAATCAGTATGGCCCAAATATACCCCTGTACGTTTCGCCAAATGGACAAGCCTGTATTTTCTAACAGTTTATCTTCTTTTACCATTTCTGGTAAAGCAGTCACTACAATAGCAGGGTTTGGAATGATTGGATATTTTTTTTCAAATTGAGTGGCATTGACAATTGCCAATGAATCGGCTGTGGCTAATGAGTCAATGAGCGCCAATATATTGGCATCTGCGTTTAGAGAAGACGGGTAAACGCTTTTTTGGTAACCTACCGGAACGTCAACAGCTTTGGCTTCTGCAATGGCCCACCAAATAGCGATCAATACAATGAAACCGATGATCCCGAAAAGTACACTTTGCTTACTGTTTAATTCTCCTCGAAGGTTGAATAAAGACATTGGTGAGTTGGTTTGTTGCTTGTTATGTGGTTTTGGATAGATGGGACATGGGTTGAACGGATAAGGACGGATTTTTTTTGTTTTATCGCGCTCTGATTAAAATTTCGGCTCACCGCTGTTAGAGGGCTCACCGTCCTACAAAAAAATCCGTCCTTATCCGTTCAATCCGTTAGATCTGTGTCCCATCAACATTAGCGGGCAGGCAATACGTATACCCTACTCCGGTACCAATTCAAAATCCGTACGACGGTTCTTAGCTTTACCAGCATCGGTTGCGTTGTCGGCAAGTGGCTTGTCTGGTCCGTTACCGACTACAATGAAGCGATTACGAGGCATGCCATAAGTTGAAACTAGATAGTTTGCAACTGATTGCGCACGCTTTAGTGACAAAGCTTTGTTGCCAGCATAAGACCCCGTGTTGTCGGTATTTCCTTCGATACGAATTCTTGAGTTAGTAAATGCTTTTGCAATGTCCACAAATTCATTGTCGATGATGTACTTGCTGTTTTCATCTAACTTAAATTCTCCGGTACGGAAGCTGATACTAACAGCTTTAGATGCAATCGAAGCCTTCTTCTTGTCGGACTCGGTTACTTTCGCAAATGTCTTAGCTCCTTCCCCTGCCTGAGCTGCACCGGAAAGATTTGAGTTTTGCGCAAAGCCACTGTAGCGAATCAACCGCCAGTTAGGCACATCATTTCCAGCAAAACCAAGCTTGCGGTAAACGTCTGTCATTTTAGTGTATAAGCTTTCACCCGTTACGTTTTTGTAACTTTTGTTCAAGCCAAAAAAGTTCTTGTTATCTCCGTCGGTACAAAGCCGTACGTTGTTGATGGCATTCAAAGTCATAGACTCATCAAAACCATCAAAAGCTTCTGCTAAAATTTTAGCGGCTTTGCGTTTGTTGCCTTCGTTGGAGTTGATCTCTGCGGCCCCTTTCATCCAACCTTCGTAGAGTTGAGCCAGCTTTGCTTTATTTGCCTGGATGTATGCATTTTTAGCAATGAAAACATCGGCAATAATGTGTGAAGCAGACTTGGTGTTTTCCAGAATTCTCGCACCTGGTACAGAGCTTACACAATCTTCATCGTCTGGCGACCACACTACTGCGGCGTCCACTTGTTTTGCCTTAAAGGCAGCAGCAGCATCGATTGCAGAAGCTTGCTTTACAAGTTTTACATCATTGATCGAAAGTCCACCTGCATCCAATAACCAAAGTAAAAAAGAGTGCGATGGTGTTAATTCAGCCACAGCGATTTTCTTTCCTTTCAGGTCAGATACGGTGTTGATTCCTCTACGGGAAACGATGGCATCACCACCACGAGACCAGTCTGCCTGAAAGACAACTTTAGGGTCGTAAGCTGATAGTGCTTCTACTTCTGTTGGAAATGCATCGATGGTAGCCCATAGCAGATGTACTTCATCATTTTTGAAAGCTGCTCTTGAGGCATCAAAGTCATCTAGTATTTTAAACTCTACTGTAAATCCATAATCCTGATAAAAGCGAGATTGTTTGTTGGCGTCAAAACCTTCGTTGAAGTATTGTCCGCCCGCATAACCACCCCAGGTTACTACACCAATTTTGATCGTATTCCCATCTGCTTTACTGGAAGTATTTCTTTTGGGTGAAGTGTTAGAGGAGCCGCTATCTGATGAACCAGCATCAACTTGACCAGCTTGCTCGGATAAATTTTTTCCGGCATCCGTATTTTGCAAAAAGTAACGGCCAGCAAAAAAGATAACAGCTACGATTAGTAGGGTGATTAAAAATTTAGAAAAAGTCGTGAGTCGTTGAGCCATGTTGTTTAATTAAGTTAATTGTGAATGTTTTATAATGTAATTGGTGGGAAGTTGGAAGTGGGAAGTTGGAAGCTTCCATCTAACGTGTAGCACGCGATCGAGTGTGCTTCCCACCTCCAACCTCAATTAATCAAAAAGATTATCATACTGATTCGCCTGTCCTTCCACACGAATAGGTTTTTTAATTGGTTCATTTAGGTCGAGTACTTCGCCATCGCTGTTGGCTTGGTTAAGCAGGTTAGACTTTTCATCACCGAGGATGAGGGAGACCCCCTCCTTTTCCCATTTTTCGAGCATCTTCATGCCTTCTTCTTCGAAGACACCATTTTGTAAATCGACAGAATCCATGAAGCTGGCAGACATTTCCATGAAGTTTTCCATCTCCCCTACTTTCTGAGATACATCATCGGCGATGGCTTCGAGCGCCATGTCAAACATGTAGCGTTTGTCCTTATCACCGGAGATGATGTTCATGGCAGATTTCATGGCGCCGTGCGATGCGCGTATTGCTTTTCGTTCCTGTTCTTTTACTTCTACCTGGTCTTTGATGTCTTCCATCATGATTTCGGAGTTTTCATACATACGTACGAGCACACGGTAGAGCACTTCCATTTTTTTATATAGATCCTCCAGGCGCAGGTTCGACTCTTTTAGTCGACCCGCTTTTCTTGATTTGAGGATCATGATATTTTTCTTGTTTACTTCTTTGGCTTTGGAAGCCAGGTCAAGATTACTTTTGATTTGTCGTTGGTTGTTGACAATGATCTCGCGCATCTTGTGCATTTGGCCGCGGAGTTGGCTGATCTGCTTGTTCATCTTACGAAGATTACTTTTCAAATCGTCGACATAAGATTTAAGGATACCGATTGGATCAATTTGGACGAATAGTCCGGTGACCCAGCGCATCACACTTTTGTACATGTAACCTACGAGGTTCCGCATTTTGGGATCGAGTACCATATAGATGATAGCTGCCAGTACGAGCAACATCGCACTAAGGGCAATGATACTCTTGGTGGCTGCAATCAAAAAAGGCAAAGCCGCCATAAATAGAAATCCACCACCAATTAGCAAACCACCTAAGAATATCGCTCCGGTTACCCCTTCAGGTCTTTTCCAAAATGATTTAGGTTTGAAATTATCTAAATTATCCATACTAGTTGACTGTTGTTATTTAGTTTAACTTATACTTTTGAGGAAACTCAATTAAAATGAAAATGCAAATTAAAATGAAAAACACTCGATCGCTCTTTTCATTTTAATTTCTGAATCACTTCAGATACTGCTTCATCTTATCCATATCCGTTACGATCTGAGCAATGATGGTGTTAAAAGAAGCCACGAAATCATTTTTGGTCTTTTCTACCTTGTTGGTTGCTCCGGAGATTTCGCTTTTCATTTTCTCCAGTTTTGCATGGTCCTTTTCGATTTCTTTTTTCAGTTGTTCTATTTGCTTTTTCTTTTGTTCAACGAGGGCAGTCGTTTGTTGAATCGCTTTTTCTTTATCTCCTACCTGACGACTTCGCTGGTTGACCAGTGCCATCTGGAATTTCTTTTCTTCCTCTTTTAGAATATTGATATAGTGCTGTGCTGCATCCAGTAAATTTTGTGGTGTAGCACCCATCGTTTTCGCCATAGCGAAAGCAGATTGATAGCGGGTTTGCTCATCCATCGGCATTTTAGCCAGGTTTTTAAGGGATTGTTTGTATTCCAGATAGTCGAAACCCGGTAAGTTGGCCTTATCCATGGCACCGAAAAGAATGTTCATGAATTTATCATTAGCCTTTCCGCTTGTAGAGACAGGTCCGGAGGACGGTATGGGTTGAGTGGAAGGAACTAATTCATCATTCTGCGGAGCTGTAGTTTTAGTAGTTTCTTTAGCTGCCGCTTTCTTTTTGCCTTTACTCCTTTTATCTTCTTCAACAAAAAGTGATTTTAACTTATCAAACATAATTGAACTTATAAATTCCGTAATAATAGGGTTAAGGGGCCAAAGAGGAGCCTTAATATATCTATAACCGTGAAAAATCCCTCTTTGTTTCAACGCAAATTAAAGAAAATTCGAGTCAAAATTACAATTATAGACTGGAATTCAACAACTGTTTGCTACGAGAGTGATTAGACGATCGATTAAAGGGGGGAAACAGTGAATTTTGACTTGAGAATTATAGGTATCCGCCAATTTTAATTGGCTGGATTGCAGAAGTATGTGTTCATCCAGCCAATTAAAATTGGCGGATACGAAAAAGCTGCTTTTTAGCGAAAGCGAGTAGCCTTTATCCGCTAAAACCCAATTTTTATCCAAAGCTTTCCCAAAGTGCCACTTCTTCCTTATGTTTGTCCCAAATTGACAACATGTTTATTCATAAGACACAAATCAGGGTTCGCTATGGGGAGACCGATCAGATGAGCTATACCTATCATGGGGTTTATGCCCAATATTATGAATTGGGGCGAGTAGAAGCATTGCGCTCTTTGGGCTATTCCTACCGGGAAATGGAGGAAAAAGGTGCTGTAATGATGCCGGTAATGTCCTTAAACCAGCGTTTTGTACGTCCTGCGGTATATGATGAATTGCTGACTATCCAGACTACTTTGCGTAAAATGCCGGAACGTTTTATCACTTTCCACGTTGAAATATTTAATGACGCAGGTAAATTGGTGAATGGTGGATCCGTAAAACTTTGCTTTTTGGATAAGCATAGTCGTAAAAGCAGATTGGCTCCCGATGTATTAGTAGAAAAATTGAACCCTTTCTTTCCGAATGTATAAACGATTCCAAGCCTTCATTCTAAATCTGCCTGTCATTGCACAAATACTGCAATGGTCGAAGGAGCGTTCGCTTCCAGGTTTTTTTGACGTACCTATATATGATGTCATCGTTTTTATTTTTAATGAACTCAAGCGAGAGGCATTGGTGACCCGCGCCAACTCCATGGCATTTAGTTTTTTCCTGTCTTTATTTCCTTTTATTATTGCGCTGATTACCTTACTCCCCTATTTTCAAAAATATATCATCCGTCATCTGCCTTTTAAAAACGCCCTGTTTTATGAGAATACGGATGTGGCAACTCTTGTGGAGCAACTTAAAATGAATTTTCAGGAATTCATTCCTGAGGGTATTTTCAATACGATCGCAGATGTGGCCATGAATCCACGGCCGGGTTTGCTATCTATAGGTTTTATATTGGCCATCTTTTTTGGTTCAAACGGCATGATGGCATTGATGAGAGGTTTTGAAAAATCATATAAATCTACTTTTCGTAAGCGAACCGTTTTCCGAAAAAGAATAGTCGCTATTTTTCTGACTTTCTTGATTTCTATGATGCTGATTGTTTCAGTAATCCTGGTCATTTTGGGCCAAAATTTAATGACCTTTTTACTTAATTATCTTGATGCCGGAAGTTTTGGTTCGGCCTCTTTACAGATCATCCGCTGGCTGGTGGTTTTGAGTTTGTTTTATATGGGCATTGCGGTGATTTTCCGCTATGGATCTGCTACGATTCGCCGTACCAGTTTGATCTCGCCGGGTGCTACTCTTGCGACCATTCTCTCAATTCTATCCTCTCTTGTATTCTCTTTTTACGTTAAGGAATTTGATACTTACAACCAACTCTACGGTTATATTGGAACTATCATTGTGATCATGCTTTGGATTCAAATCAATGCGTTCAATTTGCTGATTGGCTTTGAGCTAAATGCGAGTATCGCCGTCAATCGGGATTTGAAGTTGGAGAAAGGTGAGAAGGATGATGACGACTAGTTAATCAAAATCAAAGGAGTGTATAACATCAAGGAACCGTTTTACAGACAAATCCTACCGCTTACCAAGGTAATAATACCACAAAAAATAACAGGTCCTTTTATGCTTCAAAATAAGCTGTTTTTTTCTTCTCTTTTTTTCTAAAAAAAATAAACTTCCTGCAACTTAGACAAGGCTGTCCCGTATTTAGATTGAGCTTGCGATAAAAGCTCATTTCTATTTTAGCTATTGGCGGGTTTTATCCGCAACCTAATAACCCCATCTTACAATAACTCTTGGAAAAAGGGACCCACAGTTCATATCTACACACAGTTACGGCTACTACACTAAAACTTAATTGAAACTACACAGGTTATTGCTAATTAGGCAATTAAGCATTATACTTGTATGACTTATGTGATTTTTCATAATTTGTACAAACTATTGCCTATAAGCGCACAACACTATTTTTTAATTAAACACACTTTGAAACTATTATAATCCAACTTCTGCCACATGAAGCACTATTACAACAACCAGGCATTTGATGCTGACCAGCTCATCAATGAGTATGAGGGCTTAGTAACCAAAGGGAAAAAAATTACACTAAAGGAACCGGATTTTATCAATCTGGCCAATCACTTCGAGCACGAAAATCTTTTAGAAGATGCGCTTGACGTTTTAGACACTGCTTTATTCCATTTTAAAGATTCCGCTGCGCTTCACATCCGCAAGGCACGCCTTTTAATTTACAAAAAAGACATCGACAAAGCACTTGAATCACTCAATCGCGCAGAGATTTATGGTGAAGAATCATTCGAAGTAGACATACTCCGTGTGAGAGCTTTGTGTTATCAAAAAAACTTTGATGCGGCGAATGCTTTATTGACGAATCTCAAAATCAAATACTTCCCGTATTCTGAAAAGTTGAGCGACGTGTACTGCATTGAAGCCCTGTTGTACGAACGACAGGAGCACTACGAGCAAATGTATCTTGCACTAAAAGATGCTCTATTAGAAAATCCCGGAAATATGGAGGCTTTGCGCCGTATGTTCATGTGCGTGGAATTTTCGCGAAAGCATAGAGAAAGTATAGAGTTGCACCTGCATTTGATTGACGAAAAACCTTACTCCCACCTTGCCTGGTACAACCTAGCTCATGCCTATTATGCTACGTCTCAATACGAAGATGCTATTGAAGCATTCGAATATTCTTACCTGGTTGATGAGAGCTATGACATCGCTTATTTGGATTGCGCAGAGCTTTGTTATTCTTTGCATAAGTGGGAAAAAGCATTGGACTGTTATCTCAGCGCCTTGCCTTTGATCGAAGCAGACGAAGAGGTTCTGACCCGTATTGGGGAATGCTACATACAAATAGGTCAATACGAAAAAGCAAAAATATATCTATATCGCGCCTTGTCACACAACCCTAAGGACGAAGAGGTTTACTTCCATATTGGTCAAGCTTACGCAAAAGCAGGTAAATGGGAAAATGCGATTCACTTTTATCGGCAAGCCGTAAAGCTCATGCCTGAGCGCGACGATTTTTTGTATGCTTTGGCAAAAAACGAGCAGATGCTTGGTAAAGAGGATGAAGCCATCGCTTTGTATAAAAGAGCGATTCAGTTGATCCCGGATTTTAGTGAAAGCTGGGTAGGAATGGCGACTGTTTATTTACACAGAGGACAGCCCCAGGTAGCACTTGGTGTGCTGGAAGAAGCGGATAAATATACCATCAGTCCGGAGATGCACTACACCAATGCGGTCTGTCACTTTAGGTTAAAGCAACGGTCAGAGGCCCTCGAATTTTTAAAAGATGGATTACTCGACTATTTTGATGGGCATGCTTTCATTTTTGAGCTCGCTCCCGAACTAAAATTAAACAAAGACGTACAAGCAATAATACGATATTATCGTAACGAATAATTCTCCCATTTGAACAGGTGCTTTGTGCCTTAAACGGATAAAGTGCTAAAGTTTTTGAAAGTGTATTTACCCCTGGAATCCTGGCTTATTTTTGAGTCGGGATTTTTTTTTGCCCACTGACGTTGATGGGAACGCATTTCTCGACTCGCAAGCTCGCTTGGAATGATTTGTTTTAGGCGTCATGCGACTCCCTACGGGGTCGTAAAAACTCCTATCACTGAGATACTAACCTAATGCGACCTCTATGAGCTCGTCCATTTTGACCTCAGAGAGATCACATTATGTCAGAAAAATAAGACCGTGTGTTTTACGATCCTGTAGGGAGTCGCACGATTCAAGGATGAAGGGACGGCTGAATAGTTACTTTGCATTTTAATTTATTTCACCTACTCTATTTATTCGACTCTATTTCGTATTTTTGGTAGACCATAAATTAAAATTGTTCCTTTTACTTACCTGCACCATCTCTTGAAGCAGGTAATACACCTAACTTAAAGCAAACGCTACATGTTACAACCAAAACTTTCAACTCAACTCTGCACACTTCTACTTTGTGCTCTTAGCCTCAGCTTAATCGCTCAAACGCCTTGTTCCGGCGGCCTTGCAGACGTATATCCTTGTAACAATATTAACTTATTGACCCATCTATCTCTAGATGACCTTGGCGCACCCACCGGGCAAGAAGGAAACGATGTCTGGGGGTGGACCAATCCTGATACGGGCAAAGAATATGCGCTCGTCGGACTCACAAACGGAGTCACTTTTATTGATATTACTGATCCGCTTGCGACCATCCATGTTGGTTTCTTACCCAGCCATAATAATGGCACCAGCCTTTGGCGGGACATTAAAGTAGCCAACGATCATGCTTATATTGTTAGCGAACAAAGCGGGCACGGTGTTCAAATCTTTGATCTAAGTCAACTTAATGTGACGCCTTCTTCGCCGCTCAATTTTTCAGAAGATGGCTGGATAGACCTCTTCGGCACTACTGAAAAGGCACATAATATTGTTGCCCTTCCTGAAAAAAATTTAATTTATCCTGTTGGAACAAACGGAACTTGCGGTGGCGGCATCACCACCTATGATGTTTCTGATCCGACAAATCCGGCTTATGTAAATTGTTTTAGCTCAGACGGTTATTCGCATGATGCGATGTGCTTTATCTATCGGGGACCGGATACTGATTATACGG
>Ga0209187_1001326_pt1 | contig 29500 bp, 28 predicted proteins | sample BantaG_FD_187430 | JGI IMG/M metagenome (GOLD analysis project Ga0209187, IMG submission 187430) | Marine algal microbial communities from Bantry Bay, Ireland - BantryBay_4 metaG (SPAdes) (version 2) | ecosystem: Host-associated > Algae > Red algae > Unclassified | place: Bantry Bay, Ireland...
ATTGTTGAAGACTTGTCGACGCCGGAACTTCGTGACACTGCGCGGGCGCGTATCGGTGTGGGGCTAGCCAGAAGCGGTGATCAAAGGGCGGCTTTTGCAGTTCTGGATGAACTTGAAATTGATGAGTTATCCGCGCCGATCCGTTTGGAAATTATCACGGCGTTGATGGCGACGAAGCAAGAGCGCAATAATTTTGGCCCTCAAAGATAAGGACCGGACATAAAGGCAAAATCCACCTGTATTAAAGGTTCAATTCCGCCGCGTTTTACGGCATAAGCCTCTCGCAATTTACGAGAGATTTGTTCATGTCCGAAACATCGTTTGACGTCATCGTTATCGGCTCCGGCCCCGGCGGCTATGTTACGGCCATTCGTGCAGCGCAGCTCGGCATGAAAACCGCAATTGTGGAGAAAGCTGATTTGGGCGGCGTGTGCTTAAACTGGGGCTGTATCCCGACCAAAGCCTTGCTTCGATCTGCCGAAGTTTATCACAATATGCAGCACGCCGAAGATTACGGTCTGAGTGCGAAGCCGAGTTTTGATCTCGCAAAAATCGTGAAACGCTCCCGCAATATCGCGGGACAACTTTCGGCCGGTATCAAACATTTGATGAAGAAAAATAAAGTGACGGTCATTGCCGGATTCGCGACATTGAGCGCCGGGAAGCCAGCGCCGACAGTTACTGTCGAAGGCAAAGACTACAAAGCCAAACACGTTATTCTCGCCAGCGGCGCTCGCGCCCGCACCATTCCGCAAGCCGGGTTGAAACCGGACGGGAAGTTTATTTGGACCGCGCGCGAAGCCATGACTCCGGATACTGTTCCCGGCAAGTTGCTCGTCATAGGCTCCGGCGCAATCGGAATGGAGTTCGCGAGTTTCTTTAGCACTTTTGGAGCGGACACGACCGTTGTCGAAATGGTCGACCGTATTTTGCCCGCCGAGGATGAAGAGATTTCAAAAATGGCCCGCAAGTCCTTTGAAAAACGCGGTTTGACCATTAAAACTAAGACACAGGTGAAATCCGTCAAGACGGACTCGAAAGGCGTCACGGCGATTTTGACGACGGACGGTAAGGACGAAACCCTCAAATTTGACCGTGTCGTTCTCGCCATTGGAATCGTTGGGAATACGGAAGATATGGGCCTCGAAAAGCTCGGGGTGAAGATCGATCGCAGCCATGTTGTAGTCGATGAGTATAGTTTCACAGGTGTGCCGGGACTCTATGCCATTGGCGATGTAACCACCCCGCCATGGCTCGCGCATAAGGCGTCTCATGAAGGCATCATCTGTATTGAAAAAATTGCCGGGATGAGCCCGCATCCCTTAGACGCAAACGCCATTCCTGGCTGTACCTATTGCCATCCGCAAATTGCCAGCGTCGGCCACACCGAAGCGCAAGCTAAGGCGGCGGGCTATGATGTGAAAGTCGGGCGTTTCCCTTATATCGGGAATGGTAAAGCGATTGCGCTGGGCGAGCCTGAGGGCCTTATCAAAACTGTTTTTGACGCGAAAACGGGGGAGTTGTTAGGTGCGCATATGATCGGCGCAGAAGTCACTGAGCTTATCCAAGGCTACACAATTGCACAGAAGCTGGAAACGACAGAGCACGAGTTGATGGAAACGGTATTCCCGCATCCAACATTGTCAGAAATGATGCATGAAGCTGTGCTGGATGCTTACGACCGCACCATTCACTTCTAGCCTAATCCAGCAATAGCTCACGAGTCTTTGCGCGCGGCTTTATTCCGATATTGCGCATCCAATTGGCAAAGCGTGTCTTGCTGCGCAAAGCGGGCTTTTCGACGATATACCAGCTCAAAGCGGACAGTATGACGGTCGGCACAAAACCAAAGATAAACAGCTCGATTAGGTTTAGCGTCGGGAACCAATAAAACAGCAGCTGCAATACGCACCAATGGTAAATATAGATACCATAGGACAGGTCAGGAATACGCTGCATCCACTTGATATTCGGCATTTTCATATAGGCAACGCGGAAAACGAGCCACGCCAATAGGGTGTTCATCAGAACTTCCACGACGGGAGTCTCGCGTAGCAAATAGCTCGCGGCAGCCAGAACGCCCAATGTGATCCAACTAAAGGAAAGGCGGTCCCGATAGGCGTAGATTGTCGCGCCTAGACCATAAGCAATGCCGAAACGGAACAGGTTTTCAATCGTAGCAGGGAGCTTCTCAAATAGGCCGAAATGCAGCGCCAAAATCCAACCGAGAGACGGTAGGATGAACTGCATCAGCACCATCCATTTTTTCCGCAATAATCCGAGAGAGAAAACCCCCAATGTCCCAATATAGGCGAGAACTTCAAACCTAAGTGTCCACAAGGGAGCTGACCCTATCTGCTCCTCATTAGTTTCAAAGATACCCGGCATGTTCATGTTTGTTTCAAAAAAGGTAAGAACCTTCAGGGGTTGAAGATACCAGTCCGGATCACTGAAAAATTGGCCCAAAGGGGTCTTTGTCGCAAGAGGCCCGATGACAATCATCACGAAAATAACATGCACGATAAGGGCAGGAAAAATACGCAAGGCGCGGGCGGAGATGAAACTGGGTGTATCTCCACGAAAAACCATTGATTTTGTAACTAGAAAACCTGACGCGATAAAGAACAGATTTACGGCCAAATAGCTGAATGTGTAGTGGTAAAGTAATTGCGGTTCTGCGCCCGCATCGCGAAGTCCAATAATAAAACTGTGCCCCAGAACTACGAGAGAGGCGAAGACCAGACGCAAAGGCGTAAAGAAATTATCATGCCCTTCACGTATTACAAATCCGCCGCTTGAGACTTCTTTTTCATCTAACATTGCGCTGACCATAAGTCCCCACTACCGCCCGGTAACAGGCAAAATCCCGTCTTTATTGGCACAGTTGTGTTAATTCGCTGCAAATTTTGTGCCGAATAAAGGAACATCGGATTCACACTTTACCATCGATGCCTCTGCGGCTTTAGAATTAATATCTGCGGTCTTGATGCAGTTTGGTCCCCTGTTTCAGGTTGAACCTTTGCCCTAAACAGACCATCTAGCGCGTATGGCAACTTTGATTGATATGAACTCGGACCGCGTGCGTCATCCTGAGAAGGCTCACAAACCGGATACGGAGGTTTTGCGTAAGCCGAAATGGATCCGTGTAAAAGCACCGACATCCAAAGGTTATGCCGAAACGCGGAAGATCGTCAAAGACAAAGGTCTCGTCACTGTTTGCGAAGAGGCAGCCTGTCCGAATATCGGCGAATGTTGGGAGAAGTCCCATGCAACCTTCATGGTCCTGGGCGAAATCTGCACACGGGCTTGCGCATTTTGTAACGTCGCGACCGGCCTCCCGCAGGCGGTCGACGCCTATGAGCCGACCAAGATTGCAGAAGCCGTTGTGGAAATGAAGCTAAAACATGTCGTCATTACTTCTGTGGACCGGGACGATCTGGCGGACGGCGGCGCGCAGCATTTTGTCGATGTTATCAAGGCGATCCGCGAGAAATCTCCGGCGACAACAATTGAAATTTTAACTCCGGACTTTCTGCGTAAGGGCGATGCGCCAAACATGGTGATTGATGCCAAGCCGGACGTGTTTAATCATAACCTTGAAACCGTACCGCGTCTTTACCTGAAAATTCGCCCGGGCGCGCGCTATTTCCATTCCTTGCGATTGCTGGAAAAGGTCAAAGACCGCGACCCATCCCAATTCACTAAATCGGGGCTGATGGTCGGGCTTGGCGAAACGAAGGAAGAAATTATGCAAGTCATGGATGACATGCGATCGGCTGGCGTGGATTTTCTGACGATCGGTCAATATCTCCAACCTACACGCAAGCACGCCAAACTTGAGCGATTTGTAACGCCGGAAGAATTTAAATCCTATGAGACGATTGCGCGGGCAAAGGGCTTCCTCATGGTCTCGGCAAGCCCGCTTACGCGCTCTTCTTATCATGCAGATAGCGATTTTGCGCAATTACGGGCGGCACGAGATGCGCAGTTGGCGAGATAGGAATGCCCCGAGCTCACTTTCTGCGGCGTATCCGCAATCGTCCTGAAGACCTATTCGAACTGGTTTCGGATGTAGAAAACTATCCAAAATTTATCGATCTGATTTCGGCCCTGCGCATAACGAAAAAACTCTCGGAGACCGAGTTTGAGGCAGAAGCCGTTGTAGCGTATAAAATGATCAGCGAGACGTTTCGATCCCGCGTCATCGTGAACCGCGAAGCTCTCGAAATTTCTGTGACAAAGGCAGAGAAGGGCGGAGCCGTTAAGTCGCTCGTCAACAGTTGGGACTTTTATCCTTTGGAGGATGGGTCGACCTTGGTCGAGGTCGTCGTCGATGTTCGGCTAAAGGCTCTGCCTCTGGAGTTTTTGCTGCGAGATAAATTTGACAAGGCTACCACTCGCATCGTTAAGGTGTTCGAAAAACGTGCAAGCCAACGGTTTAAGGCTGTGGGAGCCGAAGAATATGACTGCGATGCAGAAATTAAAGCTATGGGCTTGGATCCTGATAAACTGATTTAAGACAATGCGTTAACGAATGTCTTTAGCGCGGCTAAACAGGTGTGATCGCGCACCTTGTTGCGGCTCAAATCCGGAAAATTATATAATGTCGCGCTGACATTGTCAGGCGTCGCGAGCCCAATCCAAACTGTCCCGACAGGCTTTTCTGCGCTTCCGCCGCCGGGTCCGGCGATGCCTGTGACTGAGACTGCAATGTCTACGCCTAAGCGCTCGCAGCAGCCCTTAGCCATTTGCGCAGCCACTGTCTCGCTCACGGCTCCGTGGGTTTCCAGAGCTTTTGGGTCAACCGCAAGCTGGCTGATTTTTATATCATTATGATAGGCAATGATGCCGCCATGGAAAACGGACGAACTCCCTGCCGTCGCAGTAATCGCCGCCCCGATGAGGCCCCCTGTGCAGCTTTCAGCCGTCGCTACTGTCATATTTTTTTCGCGTGCGGCCGCAACCAGATCTGCTGATAAGGCAAATATATCTACTAGAAGATTTTGGCTCATCCGTCGAACCTGACAGTGGCCGTGGCTTGTGCCGCTAAGCCTTCGCCGCGTCCTGTGAAGCCGAGTTTTTCCGTTGTCGTCGCTTTCACGCTGACGCGAGATAGCGGGAGGGCGCAAAGCTCGGCGATCCGAGCGCGCATCGCGTCGCGGTGTGGCTTTATTTTGGGTTTCTCGCAGATCAAGGTGACATCGACATGTTGCAGCTTGCCGTTCCGCTCGGACAATTTCTCCATGGCAAACAATAGAAACTTGTCAGAAGCCGCGCCTTTCCATTGCGGATCGGATGGCGGGAAGTGGTCACCAATGTCACCGAAACACATCGCGCCCAATATGGCGTCGGTCAGGGCGTGCAATCCCGCATCCGCGTCCGAATGGCCCAGCAAACTATAACCACAGTCAATCGGCACGCCGCAGAGCCAGAGCGGGTCGCTTGTCTCAAGGTCGAATTGGTGAACGTCAAACCCTGACCCGGTCGCGATATAGCTTTTATCCATCATACGGGCAGCTTTGACGAAATCTTCGGGGTAGGTCACCTTGAAATTGTCAGCGTCCCCCTCCGTGAAAGCAATATTCATCCCCGCCGCGTGGGCGACCGCAATGTCATCGGCGTAGCTTTTGCCTTGCGCGTGTTCTGCGAAGGCTTTGTAGATGGCGTTGTAGTGAAAGGCTTGCGGGGTTTGGACCCGGCGGAGTTGGTCTCGGTCGACCGACTGACCGTTTAATGTCTTCAGCGCATCGGCGATGGGAAGGGCTGGCGCGGCCCCTTCCGCCGAATCCAGGGCTTGGTTTAAGTCAGACATCAATTTGGCTGTGATGAAAGGGCGTGCTGCATCATGAATAAAAACGCGCTCAATGCCGAGGTTTTTGAGAGACTCTAGGCCAGATTGCACAGATTTAGTGCGCGTTGCACCGCCAATCGTTGTGACGCCGGAGAGACTCAGCGTCTCCAAAACTTCATCAATCCAAATGTCGTCAGCGCTCACAACCACACGAATTTCAGTAAAGTCATGCGCATTTCCGAGGTTCGTGAGCGTATGTGCGAGCAGAGGGGTGTTACCAATCCGCTGATATTGCTTCGGAATGTCTGTTCGAGCGCGTGTGCCTTTCCCGGCGGCGACCAAAATTAGTGCAGTGCGTGTCATAGCCCGTCCGGCTGTTGGTGAAATATTGTGCGCCGCTTTAAGAGCGCCTAAAGCCGTGTCATGGCAAACCCTGTTCATATCGGCAAGCACGCTTTGCGATCCAATGTTTTGGTCGCGCCTATGTCCGGCATTACGGATCTCCCGTTTCGCAAAGTCCTGCATCGGTTCGAGCCAGGCTTGGTCGTGTCAGAGATGGTGGCGAGCGAGCGGCTATTGGCCGGGGACGCAGAGAATCTCGCCAAAGCGTCAGGGCAAGGCATTGTAAAGCCGCTTTCCATACAGCTCGTCGGACGTGATTCCTATTGGATGGCGGAAGGCGCAAAAGCCTGTGTAAATGCCGGCGCGGACATCATCGACATCAATATGGGCTGTCCCGCGCGGAAGGTCACAGGCGCGCAGGCTGGCTCGGCCTTGATGCGAGAGCCTGAATTGGCGCTGGAGATAATCAAATCTGTTGTTGACGCCGTCGACGTTCCGGTGACGCTAAAAATGCGTCTTGGATGGGATCATGACAGTTTGAATGCGGCTGAGATTGCAGTAGCGGCGGAGGCGCTTGGCGTCGTTATGTTTGTTGTTCATGGTCGAACGCGCTGTCAGATATATAAAGGTGACGCGGATTGGGCGGCCGTCAGACCTGTCGTCGAGGCGGTAAAATCTCCGGTTTTTGTGAATGGCGATATTTATGACGGCGAAGATGCGCTTGCGGCAATGAAACAATCCGGCGCACAGGGCGTGATGGTCGGGCGGTCTTTGGTCGGACGGCCATGGGACATTGGCGAAATTCGCGCGGCAGTTGATGGCGGGACGGTTGAACCCATTGGGCCTGCTGAAAAAGCTGAGGTAGCCGTCGCGCATTACCGGGACATTCTAAATTTTTACCCTGTAGAGAAGGGCTTGCGCTTTGCCCGCAAACATCTGGCCGGATATTGCGACCAAGCTGGTTTGGATTCATCAGACCCGCTTCGGATTCGTATTTGTCAGGGGCTTGATGCGGATGATGTTGCGACGGCTTTGTCTGTTGCTTTCTTGCAAATGGCAGAAGCCGCATGACCGGCGACCTTATCCCGTTAGTTGACGACTGGCCTTTACCGCTGTTTAAACTCAACGATGAAGACCACGTTATCTGGGCGAATCAGGCCGCGCAGGAATGGCTGGGTATATCCTTGCGAAAATTTGAAGGCTGGAGGGTTTGGGACGTTTTCGAAACAGATCCCGATACATCCGGGATAACTAAGTCGGCACGAGATAAACGCGGTGCGGTCACATCTCGATATATTTCTGTTAAAGTCAAAGGTGCAAGCGGTGACGGACGCTTAGCCCATCTTACAGCCTATCATACGGCGGAAGGGATAGGACTCTCCGTTTGGATTGTGGGGCCTGAACCGAGATCTACCAAAATCGGCGGACATGTGGTGAGCGGTATGGGGCGGATGATCGCGCATGAACTCAAGAACCCGCTCGCAGGCATAAAGGGCGCGGCGCAATTATTACGCGATGATGTTGATAGCGAAGAAGGCTTGGCCTTGATTGAACTTATCGGGTCTGAAATCGACCGCATCCGGCGGCTGGCAGACCGTATGGAAAAGCTGGGGGACGATGATCCTACAGGCAAAGAGCAAGTCAATATCCATGAAATTTTAAGACAGGCACGGAGGATAATTCAATCTGCCAATCCCGATGTCATTTTTGATGAGCGGTATGACCCTTCTCTGCCGCACGCCAATGGCGACCCAGATACGCTGATGCAGGCGCTTTTAAACCTGATTAAAAATGCAACAGAGAGTGCCGGAGAAAAGGGCCGAATCCGCTTGGAGACCTCATTTAGAGCTGGCGTCAGAAGCGGAAATTCCGGACGGCTTTTGCCCGTTCAAATCCAGATTATCGACGATGGGCCGGGAATCCCAAAAGATATGCTCGCGCAAATATTCCAACCCTTTGTTACGACTAAACCCGAAGGTCAGGGCCTTGGCCTTGCACTCGTATCAAAAGTGGCCGCAGCACATGAGGGGCTCGTTGAAGTTCAATCTGTTCCCGGGCGAACCGTTTTCTCTCTTCTTCTTCCAGCCCCCACGCTCAGCGAGGCCCACCAATGAAATATGAGATATTACTCGCGGATGACGATGACAGCGTCCGTTTAGTTTTACACAAAGCGCTAACCCGTGCGGGCCATACGGTGAAAGCAACAGATAACGCCGAAACCCTGGTCAAATGGGCTGAGGCCGGGCAAGGCGATATTGTTGTGACCGATGTGATGATGGGCGGCCGCGAGGTTTTTGAGAGTTTGCCGCAATTGACGGAGGCTCGCCCAAAACTGCCGGTGATTATTATTAGCGCGAACAATACAGTGAATACGGCTCTTAAATCCGGTCAACATAAAGTCTTTGAGTATGTGCCGAAGCCTTTTGATCTGGACGATGTTACAAATGCCGTTTCGAGGGCGGGGCAATCCGTCAATCCGCGTAAGACACGTCCAAACGCAGAAAATCGCCGATTGCCCATGATCGGGCGCAGCGCGGTTATGCAGCCCGTATTCCGCGCCGTGTCTCGCTTCGCGGCAGGCAATCTTCCTGTCCTAGTACGCGGCGCGGTCGGGTCAGGAAAAGACCTTGTTGCGCGACTGCTGCATGATGGCGGGCCGCGTGCGGATCGTCCGTTTCTGCGAACCACGGACTTTGAAAATACGTCTTTAACCCTGCAAAAAGTCAATGGCGGCGATATTTATATCGACGAAATTGGCGAGCTTTCCATGCATCAGCAGGAACGTCTGTTGGCACTTATGAACGAAGCTGAAATGATTCCGGCCGGGCGCAGGCCACGTATTATTTCTGCAACCCGAAAAGATCTTAGAGAGCTGGTCGAGGGCGGCACATTCCGGGATGACCTTCTATTCCGCATCAATGTCGCCGAAATCAAAATTCCGAATTTGGCAGAACGTGATCGCGACACTTACGAACTCGCGGAGGCCTTTCTGGCACAAGCGTCAACAGACCAAACCCGCAGGTTTGAGTCGGATGCTCTGGATGTTTTGCACCGACATAAATGGACAGGGAACGTGCGCGAGTTGGAAAACCTGGTTCGGCGTCTCTCCGTTCTTTATTCCGATGACGTCATAACGGCGGACATGGTTTTGCAAGAATTTTCTAAAGAACTGCCCCCAATTGAAAAAGCTGGCATTTTCCAGAACCGCTTAGAAGACCAGCTGGAAGAGGCGTGTAGAGCTTTGCTGAATTCAGATCGTGAAGGCGAGGAGTCGTCATACACGCTGGCGCTGGCATGGGTCGAGCGTCCGCTCATTGTTGAAGCGCTCCGCCTGACAGGCGGCAACCGCGCAAAGGCCGCAGATAAGTTAGGAATCCATCGAAATACGCTGCGAACCCGATTGAAGTCCCTAAACATATCGTAATTTAGACGAATTGCAAAAACTGTTGATAATGAGCAACACTGCGGTATGTAAGCAACACCACTGGATTTGCTGCGGGAATTATTCTGAGCTCTCAATCGGACTCATCGCCGGATAAAATTGCTCCGGCACAGGCGATACCGCCTGCCAGGAAAGGGCCACGTATCGCCCACTCCGCGCTCTTTGGCACGCTTTTTATGGCGGCCATATTTCTGACGATACTCGGGGCACTGCTCTCTTATTCTGCTGATGCTGAACGAACTGATCAGGCTTGGGATATTTTAAGATTTAATCTTGTCATTATCCTCGTCTTAGCAGTGTATCTGGCATTTCGGGTTTGGAACACGGTATTTGCTTCGGCGCGAGGGCAGGCGGCGCCGCTGTTGCACAGACGTTTCGTTATGATTTTTTCGCTGGCCGCCCTTGTGCCCGCTGTTCTGGTTGGGGGATTTTCCACCTCTCTCTTAACGCAAAACCTCTCCGGAATTTTTGGTGAGGGCGTTCGTGCAAATATGGAAGCTGCTCGCGAAATTTTGGATGGCTATGTCTCTCAGGAAGCTGAAAGCCTTGGGGAGGATCTTTCTGAGTTGCAAATCGAAATCGCCAGAAGCCGTACAGAATTCGGTGCGCGAATATCTTTCACGGCGGAACTATTGCGCGAAGCGCAGACACGGGATTTGGACGCAGTTTATATTCTGCGCGAAGACGGGTTTGTTTTAACACGCGTCGAAACCCCGGATGCACCGGACATACGAATTCCGGGAAGCGACATATTACAGGACCTGACGCTTAACGGTGTTGCCATACAGAAACGCACGGATATCGATTATCTCATCGCGCTATCGAAACTTTCAGAAGAGCCGGCCTCTTACCTTTATGTGGGTAAATTACTGCGATCTGACAATCAGGTTTTGTCATCGATATCTGGGATTGAATCGGCAGCCTCAGAGATTGCGCGGTTTAATGAGAACCAAGCCCGAATGAATCAGATATTCTTTTTTACGCTTCTGGACAGTGCGCTGTTGATTCTGATGGCTGCGATATGGCTCGGCCTGTCGCTGGCTAACAGAATTATTGACCCGTTGTCAGGGCTGGTGAATGCCGCCGAACGTGTGCGCGCCGGGGATATGGGCGCGCGCGTATCCGTGACGGGAGACTGGGGAGAAATTTCTGATCTGGGCTCAGCATTTAACCGGATGACCTCGCAGTTGGAATCCCAACGGGATGAACTCATCCGAGAGCATGATGTGTCTGAACAACGGCGACAGTTCTCCGAGGCCGTTTTGTCCGGTGTCCGAGCAGGCGTCATTGGCTTGACGCAGCAAGGTAAAATCACGCTGACAAATGACGCGGCAAAAAAGCTTCTCGAGGACCGGGCGCTTGATCTTGTTGGACAGCCCTTGTCAGAGGTGTTGGAGGAATTTGCTCCCGCCTTTGCGAAAGCGCGGGAAGCCATTACGGCGAATGCCGAAGACCAGGTAACAGTGGAAATGGCAGGTGGGAGCCGGATTTTCGACCTTCATGTGTCAGCTTATAAAGGCGCGCGGAACGACACGGGTTGGGTTTTAACCTTCGATGACATGACCCGTTTGGTCTCGGCGCAGCGGCATTCTGCCTGGCGTGAAGTCGCCCGGCGTATTGCGCATGAAATCAAAAATCCGCTAACGCCGATTCAATTGTCAGCAGAGCGGCTTGCGCGCAAATATACGCATGAGATCACCTCAGACCGCAAGACGTTCGAAAATTGCACGCAAACGATTATCCGTCAGGTCGGCACCCTCGAGCAAATGGTCGACGAATTTTCTGCCTTTGCACGTATGCCGTCTCCCGAACTCATTACGACAGATTTGGGCGCGGTCTTAGGGGATGCAATATTTGCACAAGGCGTGAGCTTCCCTGAAATTCGTTTCAGTAGAAAAGGCCATTGGCCTGATCAGACCTTTGTTCGCGGTGATGAGCGTTTATTGAGCCAAGCTCTAACCAATGTGCTGAAAAATGCAGGCGAAGCCGTACAACGCAAAATGGAAGCGGGCGGCTCGGGTCATTTCGAGGGTGAAGTTCTCATTGAGCTAATTGATACGGGGTCGCGATTGGCGATTCACGTAACGGATAATGGGCCGGGCTGGCCTTTCAAAGACACAGACCGGCTAATGGAGCCTTATGTGACAACGCGCGAAAGCGGTACGGGGCTTGGCCTCGCGATCGTAAAACGCATAGTCGAAGATCACGGCGGACAACTTAGATTGGAAGCTCGTGAAGATATGGAAGGGGCCAGAACCATACTCTACCTTCCGCAAAGTTCCGACTTAACCTCTATTTCTGACGTAAAGCTGAGCGAGGCCTCATGAAATCCGATGTTCTAATTGTAGAAGACGAAGATGACATCCGCGCGATGATCGCGGGAATCCTCGATGATGAGGGATATCAAACCCGAGAGGCAGCAACATCTCAAGAGGCCTTGGAAGCCGTCAAAACTCGAAAACCCAATTTGGTCGTGCTGGATGTCTGGCTTAAAGGCTCTAAGATGGATGGTATTGAGCTGTTGGCAGCCTTGAAGGCGCGTTACCAAAACCTTCCGGTAATCGTTATATCAGGACATGGTACGGTGGAGACCGCTGTTTCCGCTATTCGGAAAGGTGCGTTTGATTACATTGTTAAACCATTCAAAGCTGAAAAATTACTCATTACGGCCACGCGCGCGTTGGAGAATGCGCATCTTCGACAAGAAAATGAGGAGTTGAAGGGGAAAAGTATCAATGAGGACACATTGGTCGGAACCTCAGCGCCAATTGCGCAGCTTCGCCAGAAAATCGGGCGTATAGCGGCGACGAACTCTCGAGTCTTGATTACGGGTGCATCGGGGACCGGCAAAGAACTTCTCGCGCGCCTTCTACACGTTCAATCCAATCGTTCGGACGGTCCATTTAAGGCTGTGAATGCAGCCTCAATGGTGCCGGAACGAGTCGAAGAAGAGCTTTTTGGAGTCGAAACAACCGGGCCGGATAGCCCGCAAAAGACGGGCCTATTGGAGCGTGCCCATAACGGCACGCTTTACCTGGATGAAGTGGCGGATATGCCGCTGGAAACGCAAGGCAAACTGTTGCGGCTACTCGTCGAGCAACGATTCAACCGTGTGGGCGGTCAGGACGACGTGCAAGTAGATGTCCGCGTTATAACAAGTTCTTCACGTGATCTTACCAATGAGGTTGCCATCGGAAGGTTCCGCGAAGATCTGTTCCATCGCCTGAACGTGATGCCGCTACACGCGCCGAAATTATCAGAACGGCGTGAAGATATACCTGCTTTGGTTGGACACTTCATTGAGCAGTTGGCGGCGTCAACTGGCTTGCCCTCGCGCCAAATCGGTGATGACGCCATGGCAGCTTTGCAGGCGCATGATTGGCCGGGTAATGTGCGGCAATTGCGTAATAATGTGGAAAGACTGCTGATTTTGGCAACGGGCGAGCCGACTCAACCAATTACACTCGCGACTCTGCCGAAAGAAGTCTCCGTAGTGAAGTCAGGGAACAACTCGCAAGAAAATGATCGAATCATCGCCATGCCGCTGCGTGATGCGCGGGAGCACTTTGAGCGCGAATATCTGCAGGCGCAAATTGACAGGTTCGGGGGCAATATTTCGCGCACGGCTAACTTTGTCGGGATGGAGCGTTCGGCCTTGCATCGCAAACTCAAGTCGCTAGGTTTAGGCACGACCGGGCGGGACGGCTGATCCGCCGTAGCTAGGATACTGATACATGCGGGTCATCATTTGTGGCGCAGGACGCGTTGGATACGGATTGGCCGAGCGCCTCTCCCAAGAACGCAATACAGTGACGGTCATTGACACGTCACCTGATTTGATACGTCAAATCACCAACGAATTAGATGTGCGCGGCGTTGTCGGGCACGGAAGTCATCCCGACGTTCTGGTTCGGGCGGGCGTGCGCGATTGCGACATGATTATTGCTGTTACCTATGCCGATGAAGTGAATATGATGGCCTGTCAGGTCGCTCATTCCCTTTTTGATGTTCCAACAAAAGTCGCCCGCGTGCGAGCGCAAGGCTATCTCGATAATCAATGGAATGACCTGTATTCCCGAGAGAACATGCCAATCGACATTATTATCTCGCCTGAAATTGAAATTGGCAAGGCCATCTTGCGCCGCCTAAACACGCCTGGCGCGTTTAATGTTGTCCCATTTGGTGACGGGGCCGTTCAGATGCTGGGCGTTGAAATCAATGAAGATTGCCCGATCATCCAAACGCCGATTCGGCAAATCCCGGATCTTTTCACAGGTTTGCATGCAGCCGTAGTCGGCATTGAACGCGACGGCGAGCTCTTCGCGCCAACGCCTGATGATCCTTTAGAGGTCGGAGATCGTGCCTATATTATCACCCAGGCCGCGCATTCAAAACGTTTGCTGGAAGTGCTCGGGTCCAATCAAGTTCAAGCCCGCCACGTCGTGATTATCGGCGGTGGTAATGTCGGCACCTATGTCGCGGAAAAGCTGGAAGGCAAATCAGGCATGCGAGTTCGCGTAATTGAGCGCGATAAAGATCGTGCAGAAAAAGCAGCCGAACAACTGAGCCGCACCGTCATTCTAAACGGTGACGCCATGTCGGCGGAAATCCAAGAAGAAGCGGGCGTTGCGAATGCAGAGATGGTCATCGCGCTCACGAATAGTGACAGCGTGAACATTCTCTCTGCCGTGCAAGCCAAAAAATTAGGCGCTCGTATGACGATCAGCCTGATAAATGAGGTGTCCATGCAGGACATGCAGTCCGAGCTGGGAATTGATATGGTGATTGATCCGCGCGCATCGACCATTTCTTCCATTCTCAGACACGTCCGCAGAGGACGAATTTTGGAAGTCTATTCGTTGGAACAAGGCGGCGCGGAAGTTATTGAAGGCGAAGTCTTGGACACCTCGCCGATGGCTGGGAAAGCCTTGAGCGATGTAGCTATGGGTGAGGGCGTGGCGATTGGCGCAATTATCGCTGATGGCGCAGTATTGCCGCCGTCACCCGGTCTCGTGCTGCGGCCCGGAAACCGCGTCGTGCTGATGGCCGAAAAAGGCGCTTTGGACAATATTGTCACGATGTTCCGCGTCTCCTCAGATTACTACTAAACCGCCATGGCGATGAACCGAATCCTGTTTTGGCTGGGAAGAACTTTCCTGCTCTGCACCGGTTTATTTGCAATCACCGGACTCATTGCGGCGATGGCGCGAGATTTCCCGGCCGCGATTAGCATGGCCGCTTTTGGAGTCAGCGTCGGGGTCTTTGGTCTTTTGCTCGTCATGTTATCCACCGGATTTGATAAGCGGGAATCCAAATCAGAAGCCATATTGTTTTTTGTTCTCTTCTGGATTTTGATGCCGGCCATTCTTTCCTTACCTTTCCGATATTTGGGTCCGAGCTCCAGCTTTCTCGGAGCTTATTTTGAAAGCGTGTCTGCGTTCACCACCACGGGAGCCTCCCGCTTGAACCCCGATGAATTATCGCCTGTATTGCTGTTTTGGCGCTCTTTGGTGCAATGGATTGGCGGAGTGAGCGTGGCGACTTTCGCTGTCGTGATTTTGGCAGCTGTAAATCAAACTGGCACAGGTGTTCATAAATCCATGCTCTATACAGTAAGGGACGGGAAACTTTTTAGCCGCCTGACCGGCATTGGCGGCCTCGTCGCGAGTGTTTATTTGTTATTGGCGTTGATAGGATTTATCCTAATGACCTTAGGCGGCGCGCCTGCTTTTGACGCACTTTGCTTGGCGCTTTCAGGCGTCAGTACTGGCGGCTTAACGCCGCGTGCAGGGCCGTTGCAGCTTTATATACCGCCCTTTGCCGCGACCATTTTGGGCATCCTGTGTATTCTAGGTGCGATGAATGTCGCGGTGATTTGGGATTACGTGCGCCTGAGAAAACTCGCCCATGCTCTGCGAATGGTCTTCAATGTTGAACATCGTGCTTTAATCGTCATATTACTTTTATTGGTTTTAATCGGAGTGACGTACTCCGGACTGGGAAGTTTCGGAGATCTCATCCTCGATAGCGCGTTCTTTGTCAGCTCTGCCGGGTTTCAGTATCAAGTCATTAGTCTGGATTTGATCCCCCCGGTGATCCTTATAACCTTTGCCTTGACGGGCGGATCGGCCCTGTCCACAGCGGGCGGTGTCAAGCTTATCCGCATATTGCTGTTGTTTAAACATCTGGGCACGGAGCTATCGCGTCTGTCCCACCCTTCGCGCGTCATCCCCGTTACATTTCGAACGCGCATCATTCCAGATGCCGCCTTCCTTTCCGTATGGATGTATTTCTTCGCATATACGCTCGCATTCGGAATAGGCATCGCGGCGTTTGGGGTTGTTGGCCTGCCGTTGGACGATGCGATAGCGTCTTCTGCGGCGAGTTTGTCGAACGTGGGGCCTCTCCTCGGCTTGACTTTGCCCGAATCGGGATTGACCTACGCGCAGTTTACAAATGGGCAAATGAGTGTTGGTGTTGTGCTTATGTTATTGGGCCGGATTGAGGTTTTGGCGGCTCTGGCGCTGATTTTGCCCAATTTCTGGAAACAATAAGCCCGATTGCAGTATTTTTACAGCCATCAAAGATTTGCGCCTTGAATCCCCTTAGTGGCTAAGACAATAGACCTCGGTAGGCTGCAGCGGGGCAAAGCTTCTGACCTCAAGCTTTGGAAAATTAAATTTGGGGGCCATTATGTCCGACCGTAATCAAAATCTACAGGACACATTCTTAAATACTGTCCGAAAAGCAAAAACGCCGCTCACGATCTTTCTCGTCAATGGCGTGAAGCTACAGGGCGTAGTCACATGGTTTGATAACTTTTGCGTCTTGCTGCGCCGTGATGGCCAGGTACAACTTGTCTATAAGCATGCCATTTCGACCATCATGCCCGGTGGTCCCGTTCAACTTCACGACCCTGTCGATGAAGATTAGCCCTTGAAAGTCATGCATGGTTGAACACACTGTCAAGCGTGACCGGGCGTTGGTCGCTCATCCGAGATTTGCCGATAATCGCGCATCCGACGCGGATTACGATTTAGATGAAGCCATTGGCTTGGCTGACGCTCTGGGCGTTGATCCTGTCTCCGCTCGCATTGTGCCAATTCGCGATATCCGCAGCTCTAATTTTTTCGGCTCAGGCCAAATAGAAGACATGGCTGCCGCGATTTTAGGTGAAGAACTCTCCCTTGTAATTGTGAATGCCACTTTGACGCCCGTCCAACAACGGAACTTAGAGCGCATTCTGAAGGTGAAAGTGATTGACCGCACAGGCCTGATTCTTGAGATTTTTGGCTTGCGTGCGGCAACTAAAGAAGGCCGCCTGCAAGTTGAGCTGGCACGGCTCGGATATGAGCGTTCGCGCTTGGTAAGGACGTGGACCCATTTGGAGCGCCAGCGTGGCGGTACGGGCGGTTTGGCCGGACCGGGCGAAACACAGATTGAGAGTGATCGACGGGTTCTCAACGATAAAATGGTCCGCTTAAAGCGTAAGCTCGATGATGTGCGTCGCACACGCGGGTTGCAGCGTCAGCAGCGGCAGCGCGCTCCGGAGAGGGTTGTTGCGCTTGTCGGATATACCAATGCCGGTAAATCGACATTGTTCAATAAGATCACGGCAGGCGGCGTTTTAGCGAAAGACATGCTTTTTGCGACCTTGGATACGACCCACAGAATTCTACCTTTACCAAGCGGTCAAACGGCAGTCTTGTCAGACACGGTCGGATTTATCTCTGATCTTCCGACATCGCTCATAACGGCATTTCGCGCGACTTTGGAGGAGGTAAAAGAAGCTGACCTGCTCGTCCATGTGCGAGATATGTCTGACCCTCTTACAGAGCGCCGCCGTGAGGAAGTCATGGATGTTCTCAATCAGATCGAAGCGGGGCCTGAGCATTCGCAGTCGATGATCGAAGTTTGGAACAAGACCGACTTACTGAACGAGGAAGAGGCCAGGCATTTGGCAGAGCGCGCAGCGGCGTCCCGAACGCACATAGATATGGTAGATGCGTTCGAGGTTTCTTGCCTGACAGGTGATGGAATCGAGGCACTCGAGAACGGGATTGAGGAAGTCCTGACGCGCAATGATCACGTTCTGGATGTGCGCGTCACGCCTGCGAATTTCTCTGCTCGCGCTTGGCTTCATGAAAACGGCCAAGTCCTCCGAGACGAAGCGGCCGAGGGCGGTACGGCAATTATGCAAGTTCGATTATCTGAGTCTGACGCCGGAAAATTCCTTGCGCGCTATAAAGGCCTGATCGTCAATTAAAGACCATCTCGTTTGGCGGCCTGCCAAAGCGTTTCCATCTCATCCAGACTTAGCGCTTCCAGATTGGGTTTCGCCCGATCTTCTACGGCATTGAAACGACGCGTAAATTTCCTGTTTGCATTGCGCAAAGCTGACTCGGGTTCGACTTTGAGCTTTCGAGCCAGATTCACGACAGAAAAAAGAAGATCGCCGATTTCGGCTTCAACTTGGTTTTGATCGTCTGCCTGAACAGCCTCGCTAACTTCATCGATTTCTTCTCGTAATTTTTCAATTGGGCCATTTGTGTCGGGCCAATCAAAGCCGCGTTTCGCCGCGCGTTTTTGCAGCTTCTCTGCGCGCATGAGAGCAGGCAGCGACTTTGCAACACCGTCCAGCGTTTTGGCGTGTCCCTCGTCTTTTCGCTCTGCGGCTTTAATGGAATCCCAATCAGGAACCTCCGCGCCTTCAAAAACATGCGGATGACGCCGCACCATTTTCTCAACCAACCCATCACACACATCTCCGAAATCAAAAGCGTCAATCTCGGACGCCATTTTCGCGTGGAACAAGACCTGAAACAAAAGATCGCCAAGCTCGTTTTTCAAGTCGGCCATATCCTTGCGTTCAACCGCGTCCATGACTTCATAGCTTTCCTCAACCGTATAAGGTGCGATGCTCTCAAACGTTTGCTCGCGGTCCCAAGGGCAATCGGCGCGCAGGCGGTCCATCAAGACTGTGATGCGTTTATAGGGAGTGTCGCCCAACTCCTTCATCGTCTCGGTTTCCGCAAAGTGATGATGACCAATGTACCTAAGGTCAAAATTGAGATGCCATAGGACGCGAGAATGAAAACTGTATTTTTGCCAAAATCGATCATGAGCTAATGTCCTCCAGCATGACTGTCGCGGGCTTTGATTGTGCGGCGCGGTGTCGTTTTAACTCTGCCAGCTCTGCCTCAGTACCGCGAAGCGCGAACCACGCTAGTAAGAGCGTGTAGCCCAGAGTCATAAACATAAGCGGCATGAGTAATTCAGACGGCAATCCCGGTGAACCGGGTTCTGAAATCGTGGCAGGCTGATGTAGCGTGTTCCACCAGTTTACGGAAAATTTGATAATTGGCAGGTTCAGCGCCCCCACCATCGCCAGAATGGCCGCAAGCCTTGAAGCAAGGCGGCGGTCTGTTGTGATATTCCAAATTGCCATATAGCCGATGTAAATAAACAGCAGCACGAGAACAGATGTCATACGGCCGTCCCATTGCCACCAAGTTCCCCACGCCGGACGCCCCCAAAGACTGCCCGTTACAAGCGCTAGAAATGTAAAGGCCGCGCCAGGTAAAGCGAGCGCGCGTGCGACACTATCGGCAAGACTATGTCGCCAGACAAAACTTATTAGACTGGAAATGGCGATGCCCGAATATGCCGCCATGGCACACCATGCGGCGGGAACGTGGACGTACATAATTCGAACGGCTTCTCCGTGTTCTTCTGCGGGCGGGGAAAAGAATAGCGCAAGCCCCAAGCCAATCCCGAGTAGCACAAGCGCCAGCCATCCGCTGATCGGCGTTGCAAAGCGGGAGACCCTTAGGAACCGCGCCGGATTGGCAAGATATGAAATCAAACGCATTTAGCGATCCGTATTGACTGATAAAGCCGCAGCTGATGCGGGAATTGATAGCGCCAAAGCCAGCAAGGACAAACCGATAAGGCCGCGAAATTCTACCGCAGCTAAACCGTCCATCTGATAGCTTTGCGTTGCGGCCACACCGAATATTAATAGCGGCACAAGTAGCGGCGCGCTGATGAAGATTGCGAGAAACCCGCCTTTGCCCCGCGCGCCGGTTAAAGCTCCAGCCAAAGCCGTGAAGGCTGCCAATCCCGGCAGCGCGCAGAGCAGAGCGAAGAGTAAACCTGCGACCGTCGGCGCGCTGAGATCAAACAGCAGAGACCATAGTGGAACAGTAATGATGAGCGGTAAAAGATAGACGATGCAAAAGCTCAGCAAGGCTGCCACGGCCTGCGTCATATAACTCACACCGGAAAGCCAGAGCTGGCCCGTCGTTCCATCGCGCAAGTCGTCCGCGAAAACGCGGTCCACGCTCATCAACGCCGCGAATGTTATGGCGAGCCAAATCAGCGGAACGCCTAAGCGCCTCAAGATTGACATTTCTCCGTCCAGGGCAATGCCGCACAGCGCAAGGAATATCGCCATGAAGACGAGACCATATGTCCAGCTTCCGCCTGAGCGCGCAGCGCGAATGAGATCGCGGCGCAAAATTTTCAAAACGGCGCTCATTCCAAAACAAGTCTTTGTGTCGGGACGTCCTGGACGGCAATAGGCGCATGTGATGCGACCAAGGCTAATCCGCCGCCGCGCACATGGTCTTGCAGATGGCTCGCAATCAACGCTCGCCCGTCAGCGTCCAGTCCTGCCAAAGGTTCATCCAATATCCAGATGGGTTTTCCGCTGGCCAGTAGCTTTGCAAATGACAGCCTCTTCAACTGGCCAGTCGACAAATTTTGTGTCAGGGTTTCGCCGTGTTCCCCGATGTCAGCAGCGCCGAGATCAGCGTTCCAAAATGCGGCCTCTTCACGAGCTTTTAAACCGGGCTTGGCATAGCTCTCTGCGGGCAAGAATGAGATGGCTTCGGGAGCGGTGACATCGACCCCGTCAATTTCCCTACCAACGCTGCCGCTCATCGGGCGACAGAGGCCTGCGCAGGTTCGTAGCAAAGACGTTTTCCCAATCCCGTTTCCGCCGACGACCCACAGTAATTTTGGGCCGGACAATTCCAGACTCAAATTAGAGATGAGTGGTTTGCCGCCTCGTTCAATCGAAACGCCTTTCAACCATAGTGTAGGCTTGCCCATCATGGCGTGCGTCTAACGGGGCAGGCCCGCTATGTCACTCATTCTGTCACGCTCTCTTTCACTTGATGCAAGTCCTGTTCGTGGTATCTAGCAAATATGTCTGAAACCCGTATCACCCCGCCCAATCGCAATCGCCGTTTGATTTGGATTGCTGTGCTGGGATTCATGCTGGCTTGCGGATTATTTTTGATCTTTCAAGCGTTGAATACCAATACTCAATTTTTTGAAAATCCGTCTGATGTTGTCGCAGATGGTTTCGAGCCGCGGTCCGATGTTTTCAAAATTGGCGGGCTTGTCGCGGAAGGCACTGTTCAGACACAAGGCCTGACGACCAAATTCCGCGTTGAAGACTTTGAGCGTGAGATGGCGCAAGAGCTACACGTCACATTTACAGGCGCGCTTCCGGATCTATTTCGCGAAGGGCAGGGCGTTGTTGTCTCCGGACAGTTGACATCGCCTACAACATTTCAGGCGCGAGAAGTTTTAGCGAAACATGATGAAAACTATCAGCCAAAAATAAATTACCGAGACGAAGTGCTAAAGCCATAGTCGTCTAAATTTTATGAAAAAAGAGTGCAATCATTCCACTCAATCTGGGGGTGATCGGACAGTCGGCGCGTATCGCTTCTGACTTAATGGCATGTGACGGGCAGCTTGGTTGATGTGGGGCAACCGCACCACCCGCCGTGCTCAGCTTTAACTGAACCAAATGGATATGATAGGATTTAATAGGTTGTGGCTAGAGATTCCCCTTAAAAAATGTGGCCAAAATATGTCCAACGTGCGGAAATGTCGCACTTTTTTGTATATCACGTCAAAAATCGCCAAAAGGCTCAACGCGGAGTTGTATCGGCGGTGATAGCGTTTTGCAGCCACGCCGTGCCGAGGTATAAAATGCTGTCTTTGGCCGCGACTCACCTTCGTCTTGAACTTTGCAATTCGGCCTCTACACCGCACCTCATGATCGAAACGCAGGATATGATTATTGTGGGGGCGGGCTTGTCCGGCTTGATGACAGCTTGGCGCTGTCTGGATGTAAACCCGGACTTGCGTATTCAGATCATCGAAGCCTCGGAAAAAATTGCCGGGGATCACACTTGGTCTTTTAACCTGAGTGATATTGCGGAAGAGCTGCGCGATTGGATTGATCCTTTCATTGCCTACCAATGGGACAGTTATGATGTGAAATTTCCAAAGCGAGAGCGCACGCTGGATATCACCTATTGCACCGGGAATAGCGAGACCCTGCGCGCTTGCGTTCAGCCGCATATTGATAGCGGTCGGTTGCGGGTTCGCTTGAATGCTTCTGTTGATAATCTGGGGCCTCATGATGTGACTCTGAAAGACGGTGAAAAAATTTCGGGAAAGTGCGTGCTGGATGCGCGTGGATTTAGACCGAATGAGAATGTCATCCTTGGCTATCAAAAATTTGTTGGTCACGTCATCAAAACTAAAAATCCTCATGGGGTTACGCGCCCAATCATTATGGACGCTACGGTAGAGCAGCTCGGCGGATATCGCTTTGTCTATTGCTTGCCATATTCGGACACTGAACTCCTCGTTGAAGACACTTACTATACTGACGGTCCTGAGCTTCGCAGTCAGGAAGTCGACGCCCGGATTAAAGAGTATATCCGCGAGAGCCTAAGCGTGGACACATATGAAGTCATTCGGCGTGAAAAGGGCGTTTTGCCAATTACTTTGGCGGTTGATGAAGCGTACGGCACTGACGTGTCTATGGAGAAAACGGAAGCCGTGAGGCTCGGAATGACGGGCGGATATTATCACGCGGTCACGGGATATAGTCTACCGGAAGCCGTCAAAAGCGCCAATGTAGTCTGCGATATGATTGTCAAAAACAAGCCGGATTTCGGCGCGGCTGTTCTGCATGAAATGGCCTATCACCGCATCGATCATTATCACGAAGAGTCATTCCTGAGATTATTGAATCGTATGTTATTCCGCGCAGCAAAACCGGAAAAGCGTTATGCCGTTTTAGAACGGTTCTACGGTTTGAATGAAGGCCTTATTGCCCGCTTTTATCGCAATCGCCTGACGAAAAAAGATAAGCTACGAATACTCGTTGGAAAGCCGCCTGTCCCTGTGACAAAGGCACTCTATAATTTCAGTGAGAAAGCCTTTATCTCGCGTGAAAGTCGCAAGCGAGATTCTTCGAAATGATTGAAACAGTTACTACCCGTCCAACAGCCATTGTCGTCGGCGCAGGCTTTGGCGGCATAGCGCTTGCCATTCGTTTGCAGGCCATGGGGTTTCAAACGACGCTGCTCGATAATCGAGATAAGCCGGGCGGACGTGCCTATGTTTACGAGATTGATGGGTTCAAATTTGACGGCGGCCCGACGGTTATCACCGACCCGGATTGTCTCGAAGAGCTGTTCACCGTCGCGGGCCGCGAGATGAAAGATTATGTCGAGCTGCTGCCCGTCGATCCGTTCTACCGCTTGCAATGGGAAGACGGCGAAATTCTCGATTATAATAATGATCAAGACTTTCTTGAAGAGCAAATTCGCGCGCGTAATCCTGACGATGTTGAAGGTTACCGCAAATTCCTCGCCTATTCGAAAGAGCTCTATCATGAGGGCTATGAGAAACTCGGCACAACGGCTTTTCTGAAGATGAGTCAGATGTTCGCGGCCGCGCCGCAACTCGTGCGCCTTCGCGCAGACCGCAGCGTCTACAAGCAGGTTTCGAAGTTCGTGAAAGATGAAAAAACCCGCCAGCTTCTGTCTTTCCAATCCCTCCTGGTCGGCGGCAACCCTTTCGCGACCTCTGCGATTTACGGCCTCATCCACGCGCTGGAACGTAAAGGCGGCGTTTGGTTCGCTAAAGGTGGTACAGGCGCGTTGGTCGCTGGACTGGTGAGCCTTTTCAAAGACATAGGCGGTGAGATTAAACTCAACGCTGAAGTCACCGACATCCATACAGAAGGCGACCGCGTGACCGGCGTGACGACCGCTGATGGTTGGACCATGGACGCCGACATGGTCGCTTCTAATGCCGATGTGGTTCACACTTACAGCCAACTCTTGCGCAAACATAAGCGCGGGCAGAAATACGGGAAAGCCCTGACCAAGAAGCGCCACTCCATGTCGCTCTTCGTGATTTATTTCGGCCTCGATATCCCGACGCCGGAACATTTGAAACATCACATCATCCTGTTCGGGCAACGCTATAAGGAACTCATCGCGGAGATATTCGGGAAGGGCGGGAAACTGTCTGAGGATTTCTCGCTTTATCTTCACGCGCCAAGCGTCACCGATGCGACCATGTCGCCTGAAGGCAAATCCGCTTATTACGTTCTCGCGCCTGTCCCGCATCTGGGATCGGCCGATTTGGATTGGGACGAAATCGGCCCGGCCTATGCGCAGAAGATATTGGACTACCTCGAAATCCACGCCATTCCTGGATTGAATGACCATTTGGAAGTCATGCACACGCTGACTCCGTTTGGATTTCGCGATGAAATGAATTCGCATCTCGGCAGCGCTTTCTCGGTCGAGCCTATCCTGACGCAATCGGCATGGTTCCGTCCGCATAACCGCGATGATGTCATCGATAACATGTATATCACAGGCGCGGGCACACATCCCGGCGCGGGCGTTCCCGGCGTTGTCGGCGCCGCGAAAGCCACAGCGGGCGTGATTGCCGATGATTTTGCAGGGACGCTATCCAAGATAAAATCTAGTGATGATTGGCCTGCTAATTCATAAGCAAGTCCCATTCTAAGGAGTTCGCCATGTCTATACTATCCATGTCCAATGCGATTCAGGCGCTGCCCCGCCAACTCGATAATCTCGCACATCTGCTCCGCAAGGCCGAAGCGAATGCAGATGAACGCGGTATTGATGCGGACGTTTTTATGAACGCCCGTCTTGCACCGGATATGTGGCCGCTGGCCAAGCAGGTTCAGACCTGCGCAGAGCTCGCCAAAAATGCGCCTTATCGTATCGTCGGCACAGTGCCGCCAAGTTATGATGGTCAACCATCCAGCTTCGCAGAGTGTTATGCGGTCATAGAGCAAGCCAAAGCCGATATGGCGAAAGTTTCGGCGAGTGATTTGGACGGCAAAGAGGCGCGCGAGTTTTCCGTCAAAATGGGTCCGCGCGGCGAGATGGATTTCACAGGCATTTCCTATCTCTCGGGTTTCACAATTCCGAATGTCTATTTCCATGTGACGACGGTCTATAACATTTTGCGTCATAATGGCGTGCCGCTGGGAAAGATCGATTTCTTTGGCGGCGGCGCATAAGGTTACGCTTGCAGCCTCCGTTGAAACTATGGTTTCAACATAGGCGACTGCCAAATAGTCGATAATTAGGACGTCCGCATGACGCAAACCGTGAAGGCTTGCCAAGGGTAGGTCTTTCATCGTTGTTTACACGACTTTCGTCATGCGGCGGTGCTCTCAAATGACGGCCAAAATTTATATCCTGCCGTTTCAGACAGTCCAGCTCTCGTCACCGGTCCCTATACAGTTGCGCTACAAACTGCACCTAGACACACCGTCCTTCGAACCAGTCAGAAAGCGCTAACCTGTCCTATGTCCGAAAGAACGAGTTAAATATGCGCGATAAAACCCCATGTGAGGACGGAGTTTTTAACTTATCTCATAAGTGATTGAAACCGCAACGTATTTCACTTCGGTTCTGCACCGTGAAACGCGGATGCATTATTAATTCGGCGCTATGGACACTGGCCTACGGTCCCATTGCCGCTTCCAATACGCCGCAAACCGACCTACTCAAACGGAATGGATTCTGTCGCTGCATATGGGAACGCCTCAATCAAAAAGGGCTCTAAGTCTTTTGCGCTCGCGAGCCGCGTTTTGCCGCCAGCCCTGCGCGATGATGCAGCCATGCTTTATGCGTGGTGCCGCTATTGCGATGACGTCATTGATGGGCAGGAGATGGGCCACGGACAGGTCGCAGATTACAAAATCGGGCAGGGCGAACGGCTGGAAATGTTGCGCGAAAAAACCCGCGCGGCGCTGAATGGCGAGCCGACCGAGGATCCGGTTTTTGCAGGGCTCGCGCGCGTTGTGAAGACCCACAAAATTGACCACCGCCATTCCATGGATTTGCTCAAAGGGTTCGAAATGGACGCGGAAGAGCGTGTGTATAACTCTGTGGATGATATTCTGGATTATTCCTACCACGTCGCGGGCGTGGTCGGCGTGATGATGGCGAATATCATGGGCGTGCGGGATGCAGCCACGCTCGATAGGGCCAGTGATTTGGGCCTCGCATTCCAGCTTACGAACATTGCGCGCGACGTGATTGACGATGCCAAAGCCGACCGTGTTTTTGTCCCGCGCGACCTATTACTGGGGGCAGGTGCGCCTGTGGATGCCGGGGAGCAATTGGACCGCGCGAATTGGCCCGCCTTGCATCGGGCGGCTTGCGCGCAGTTAGATATAGCCGAAAAATATTACGCCAGTGCTAGAGTCGGTATCAAGGAACTCGACTTCAGATGTGCCTGGGCGATTAGCGCGGCGTTAAAAGTCTACCGCGAGATTGGGGAGAACTTACGCAAAGGCGGCCCGGAGGCGTGGGAGGGACGCGTCGGGGCGAGTAGCGGGCGGAAGATGGCCTTGGCATTGGGGGCTGTTGGGCCTGCGGTGGGGCGGAAGGGCGTGGAGGTGGCAGAGAGGGCAGGGTTTTACGAGCGGCCCTAAATATCGGAAGCCGTTGTATTGAAGGCCCTAGGCATAAGGCCTAGGATGGCGAAATCCTCATAATCTTTAATATCACGTCGCCCTAGAGCTTGTCCCTTGGGACTCTAATGTCACTAAGACGCTATGAAAATTCCCGTCGTCTACATGCTCGCCTCAAAGAAACGCGGACGCATTTATATAGGGGTGACGAGTGACCTTCCGGGGCGACTTTTCCAGCAACAAAGCGGGAAGGGTTCTAAACACACGACCAAATATCAAATTCGACGTTTGGTTTGGTTCGATACATTTGAAGATATGCCAACGGCTATCCAGAAAGAGAAGTCGCTGAAACGGTATGCGCGGCAGTGGAAAATAAATCTAATCGAAGAGTTGAATCCAGAGTGGCTTCCGCTCGACCCGGAAACGGGTAAGTTTGTGCCGTTTGAGGTTGGTGATTGATGTTGCTGTAGGTCCTTAAATTTTCGACCTCGTCATCCTAGGGCTCGTCCCTAGGATCTTTAATTACCAGCTCAATATTGCACTAAAGATCCTCGGCACAAGGCCGAGGATGACGGGGTGTGAACATGTCAGTTATAGTGTCGAGCTTGATTCATTTACATAATTTAGCGCAAAATTTATCGAAAATCTGCTCCAGTGTCTTCGTGTGTCGTGAGTATTTAAACTCCATTCCTTCTGCAAAATGAACTGACGCAGCGAAATCTCGTGCACTCATCTTTCCGTGATATTTTTTTATAAGAGATGCACCATCGAGACGCGTGCAGAAACCAGTTTCACACAGGCTTCTTCCAGAGCAGAATCTATCATTTCAGCCGTTTGCAAACCTAATCCTGCGCTTCCAACCATTTCTCCAGCCAGTGGATATTATAATCCCCCGCTTGGAAATCCGGATCATCGAGCAAGGCTTGATGCAGTGGTATCGTCGTCTGAATGCCCTCGATCACCATTTCGCCCAAAGCACGGCGGAGGCGCAATAGTGCGCCTTCGCGGGTGTGACCCCAGACGATGAGTTTCCCGATCAAGCTGTCATAATAGGGCGGAACGGAATAGCCCGCATAGAGCCCGCTATCGAGGCGGGTGTTCATGCCACCGGGGGCGTGGAAACCTGTGACTTTGCCGGGTGAGGGGGCGAAGGTTTTCGGATTTTCCGCATTGATACGGCACTCAATGGCGTGGCCTTTAAAGACGACATCTTTTTGTGTGTAACCGAGTTTCAGTCCCGCAGCGACGCGGATTTGTTCCCGCACGAGATCAATGCCCGTGATTTCCTCAGTCACAGGATGTTCGACCTGCAAGCGGGTGTTCATTTCGATGAAAAAGAATTCACCGTTCTCATAGAGGAATTCAATCGTGCCTGCCCCGCGATAGCCAATCTTGCTGACAGCATCAGAGACAATTTTGCCAATGTCCTTGCGTTCTTTGGCCGTGAGGGTCGGTGAGGGCGCTTCCTCCAACACTTTCTGATTGCGACGTTGCAGCGAGCAATCCCGCTCACCCAAATGCACGACATTACCGTGGGTATCGGCGAGGACTTGGATTTCGATATGACGTCCGCCCGTGAGGTAGCGCTCCAGATAGACTTCGCCGTTGCCAAAGGCCGCAATCGCTTCTTGCTGGGCGGCATTGAGAGCGTCTTCGAGTTTGTCAGCCGTTTCCGCGAGGCGCATCCCGCGTCCGCCGCCGCCTGCAGCCGCTTTCACGAGGAGGGGGAAGCCGACCTGTTTGGCGACTTCCTTGGCGTCTTCATAAGTTGTGACTGACCCGTCAGAGCCGGGGACAACGGGAATGCCCGCCGCCATGACCGTGTCTTTGGCCGTAATTTTATCGCCCATGATTCGAATGTGTTCCGCCGTCGGGCCGATAAAAGCCATACCATGCGCTTCGACGATTTCTGCGAATCGCGCATTTTCTGACAAAAAGCCATAACCGGGATGGACGGCGTCGGCGTCAGTGATTTCGCAAGCCGAGATAATCGCCGGGATGTTGAGATAGGAATCAGTCGCGCTGTTCGGGCCGATGCAGACGCTCTCATCGGCCAGTTTCACATGCATGGCTTCGCGGTCGGCTTCGGAATAGACGGCGACAGTCTGAATGCCCATTTCCTTACAGGCGCGATGAATGCGCAGCGCGATTTCGCCGCGATTGGCGATAAGGACTTTTTTGAAAAGTCCCTGATTATTGGCGTTCGGTTTTTTTCCGGATTTAGGCATAGAACCGGACCTAAACGATGATAAACAGGGCTTCGCCGAATTCGACGGGACTGGCATCATCGACGAGGACTTGTTCGATTTTACCCGATTTCGGAGCTGTGATTGGGTTGAAGGTCTTCATCGCCTCAATCAGCATGATGGTGTCGCCCTCTTTGACCTTATCGCCGACATTGACGAATGTGTCCGCGTCAGGTGAAGGCCGGATATAGGCCGTGCCGACCATTGGAGATTTCACCGCGCCGGGGTGGGCGGCGGCATCTGCGGGGCTCTCATTCGTCGCGACGGGTTGCGACGGGGCAGCGGCAGCAGTCGAGGCCGGCGCAGCCATTGCAGCAGGGGCAGCCATAACATGCTGTACGGGGGCGCCGTGGCTAGCTTTCGAAAGGCTGATACCAAGATCGCCTTTTTGAAAATCAATTTCGGTTAAGTCAGATTTTTCCAGCAAAGCCATCAATTCTTTGACGAATTTCAGGTCCTTTGCGGTCGGTTCGCTATTCTCTTTGGCCATTATCCATCTCTCCCGGTGAATCGGCTGGGCGCTGTGTTTGGTGCAGCTTTGCCCGTCTCTAAATCAAATTCGACCAAACCTATAACAGATTTGAAAGCGCTTGCAGCCCCAAAACATAACTATCTGCGCCAAAGCCGCTAATTGTGCCGTGGACAGCTTCGGCGACGTAACTGCGACGGCGAAAGCTCTCGCGCTTGGCGGGTTGCGATAAATGAATCTCCACGCTCGGCACATCTACAGCTTTTAGGGCGTCATGAATAGCGACAGAGGTGTGGGTATAGGCAGCGGGGTTGATGACAATGCCTGCGCCCTCGCGTCCGGCTTGTTGAATAAAATCAACGAGTTCGCCTTCAATGTTCGACTGAACGAAGACAATTTCGTGCTCCAATGCCTGCGCAGC
>Ga0209187_1001328_pt1 | contig 29491 bp, 21 predicted proteins | sample BantaG_FD_187430 | JGI IMG/M metagenome (GOLD analysis project Ga0209187, IMG submission 187430) | Marine algal microbial communities from Bantry Bay, Ireland - BantryBay_4 metaG (SPAdes) (version 2) | ecosystem: Host-associated > Algae > Red algae > Unclassified | place: Bantry Bay, Ireland...
AAGTGCTAACAAAAATGTTCACCTATTTTAAAAATGGAATCCACAATAGTAAACCAGCTCAGGAATATCTAAGAAAACGAGGATTGGATTTTACAAAAACAAGAGTAGGTTATAATAGTGGTCAGTTCCATCACGGCAAGCGCAAAGATGAAGACTTGATAAAAAGTTGTATTGAATATGGTGTGTTGTTGGATTTAGGAATAACAGCGAGAACAGGAAATCCAGCGTACAAACCTTTTGGAAAGTGGTGTGTTGTTTTTGCTTTACGGAATCGAGGGTATGAAATAGTAGGTTTGTATTTTAGATCTACTCTAGAGAAAAAAGATCAACGACATTTTTATCTACGGAATCGTCAAGGGCTTTATCCAAACTACCCGCCAGTAGAAACGAAGCAATTAATTTTAACGGAAAGTATAATTGATGCAGCTAGTTTATTGGAACAAGAGGAGATCAGGACTAAGTACAAAATACTGGCACTTTATGGAACCAATGGACTTACGGACGAACACCAACAGGCGATTAAGGAAATAGAAAACTTAGAAGAAATCATTTTCTTTTTGAATGGAGATGAAGCAGGTAAAAAAGCAGTCAGTAAATATGCCCCAATGTTGAAAGGTGAGTACCCAGAAGTAAAGATTACCAATGTAGCAGTTCCAGAAAATGAAGATGTGAATAGTTTGCTTCAAAGTCATAGTTCAGAAATCTTAATCCATTTACTCAGTACAAGAAAAGAATACGATCTTATTTTTTCAATTGAAAAATGAGCCCGCTCCGGTAACCCCTGTTTTTCTTCAAACAGCTTAACCTCAATTAAGCAGCGGCTATATTTTGGGTTTCCATTCTGTGACGGTCTATCATCCAGCAGAACACCAAAAACATAAAATAAGCACCGTTTTGGGCTACATTTTTGTAAATCCTTCGAAAGTTGACCCATAAGGCTCTACTTATAACATACATGTTACACTTATATTGACCTCGGTACTTTATTTTGTTTCGCTTCAATAATCTGTGGAAACTTTGATGAATCGTTGACTCTACATTTGCCCTTAGATTTTTATCTTCCTCTCTCAGGTCACTTTGTATATTTTGTAATAAAATATAGTTTTCTATTTTTTGATCTGTAAAATATCGGTGGCTCTTTTTTTGGTCAGCAGTTACAACTGTTATTACTATTTTATCTCCTTTTCGTGTCCTTCCTACAGTACAATCGGTTCCCGTTTTTTTATCAATTGCCTGTAAGTTTCCATCTGCATCATAATACATACGAAAGGTCTGTTTGCCTCCTTTCCCCTTGGCCATATTCCAATGTGGCATTCCTGGTTCAGCCATCTGCTTTCGATTCTCATTACTATCATATCCGCCATCTGTAGTGGCATGTGTAATTATTTTTGCATCATCCCCTATATCTTCTTTTGCACTTTGCAACAATGCTTCACTCGACTCAATTGTGTTCAATAAAAACTCGTCTTCATTTAAATTCGCTCTATCTAGTTGGGCATCTATTATTAGGTTAAAGTCATTCGATTCATCACAAGTCTCCGTGAGGTTTGCGTGATAGCCATTTATATGTTGCTTCTTTATTCCGTGTCCTTTGGCTCGAAAAGTGGCTTGGGGATCATGAATAGATTGCATAGAAGAGGAAGATAATTCCTTTGGCTCTTTTAACTGTGGAGTACTTATATTTTCATCACCCGCATCATCATCCCCCTCACCATTCTCTTCTTGATCACTTACCTCTTTATATTGGTCTTCATACAGCCGCTGTAAATGCTCATAATTCGGACGACCTTCATAATGGATTAATAATGTTTTTATCACATGACCCATCCGGTGCAATAACAACCCTTTATCTTCTTTGCTTAAATGGTAAGTTAGATTCGTTGTTGATTTTTGCTGAAATTCCAACAACAATTCATAATCTTCTTTTTTCAAATCGGTTTTTACTTCCGATAAATCTAGTCCCTTTATAAACACTCTTATCGTCTCCAGAATCAAGTCGATTCTTGTACACAAAGCAATATTCGAATTAATTAATTTGGAATCTAGCCTTATCTTTTTACCACTCACCTTATAGCTTTGAATTTGCTCTTTGGTGATTTTAGTAAAACTCTTCTTTAATAAGTCCGTACCATATTCTTCGTTGTAATCCATCAATTGCCTTCTAAACAAATAGTACGTCGATTCAACTGGTATATCTTCATCCAAATTCAGATAACCCAACGCCATCAGTACTTTTATATTGAACCGACACTCATCAAATAGTTGTTCGTCACTCCAACCATTTCCTTCTTTCAATATCATCATCCCTATTAACACCCGTATCGATGCATTAGGTCGACCATTGTCTCCACAGAATAGTACTGAAAATACTTCTTCATCTACCCGACTTACTATTTCTCGATAAAATACTTGGTGCCAGGAATTTGGATCTGACAGCATTTTTTGCTTCCGATCTGACACGTGGCTTGATATACCACTAAATAAATCTCCCTGATTGTTTTGGCTTTTTCTAAACATATGCTAATTTACAAATTCATACTAAAACATCAAAACCTATGTCAGTCGAGGTTTTCGGAGTAGATTCAAAAATCAATTGAAAATAAAAGAGTTGAAGCAATTGAAGTGTCAGAAGTTGAAGAAGAAAAAGAAGCGATGAAAAGAGGATTAGATACCAACAATCCCTACAATCTAAAGTACAAAGGAAACCAAGCACGCTACCAAATCAAAGGTTTTAAAATGAATCAATTGGATAGTTTAAAGATCACCTTACAAATAACTGCAGAATGAAAACGATAACTTTGAAGTTGGATTTATACGATTATACTCAGGTAGAAAAAGTGTGTAAAATAGTAGCGGAAAAACTGGGACTAAGCAAGGGTTTAGTTGAAAAAGATTTAGATCAGTTAATGCAGTTGTTAGAGTTTTATAGAGACAAGCAATTGCATGAAGGTAGTGCTCAACAAAGTGAAAAAGTAGCCGTACCAACGGCCACAGCTGGGAAGTGCATTGAGTTTATGAAAGGAAACAATTTGATTGAAAAGTTCAATGAGTTGATTGGCAAAGCAGGAATAGTAGGAGAGGAAGTGAATCGGATTTTATTGTTTGTAGTGGCCAGCTCGTACAAGATGCCAGACACTTTACATGCCCTGATCCAAGGGAGCAGTGGAAGTGGAAAGACGAGGTTGCTAAAAATAATCAGTCAGCTGATGCCGCCCGAAGATGTAAAGAAATACACTAGAGTTACCGACAATAGTTTTTACAATCAGGACGAATATTTTTTTGTGCATAAGTTGGTTTGCTTCGAGGATCTGGATGGACTGAAAGAGGATGCACAACTAGCAGTTCGGGAATTACAATCGAATGAAATATTGATAAGTAGTACGTCTTTGAAAGATAGTAATGGAAGTATAACAGGTGGAGAGCGAATCGTTAGAGGTCCCATCGCGAGCATGGCCTGTACCACGAAGGGAGAAATTTACGAAGATAATGTAAGTCGAAGTTTTTTGATTGCAGTAGATGAAAGTAAAGCACAGACTTTAAAAGTGATCGAGTTCCAAAATAATGAGGCGGCAGGATTGGTGAGTAAAGAAGAACAGCGGAAGGTAAAAATGTTTGTACAGAATTGCATTAGATTGTTAAAACCGTATGAAGTAATTAATCCTTGTGCGAATAAAATAAAGCTACCAGAAACTGCTCACAAGATCAGACGACTAAATGAGTTGTACCAAAGTTTTGTAAGACAAATAACTTTGTTAAATCAGTGTCAAAGAAAGTTGGATGGACAAGGAAGGTTGATAACAGAGAAAGCAGATTTACAGACGGCATGTAATATATTGTTTGAAAGTATTGTGTTGAAAGTGGATGAGTTGGATGGAAGTTTACGGCAGTTTTTTGAACAACTAAAAGCTTTTGTGTTGAAGAAAGGAAAAGACTATGAGTTTAATCGCTTCGAGCTTCGCGAGGCGATAGGTTTAAGTAAGAGCCAACAGCATTATTATATAAGTCGATTGGTGGAGTGGGAATACTTACAACAAAAAGGTTTTGCGAATAGAGGCTACCGCTACAAAATAGTTCATTGGGATAACATCGCAGCTATAAGAGCCAGGATCAAAGATGACTTACAAAATCAGTTAAATGAATTATAAACCGAACGCCACAGAACGCCAGACCGAACACCAGAAGCATTGAAAATCAGAGAGTTGTAAAAAGGTCTATGTGTGGCGTTCGGTGTTCACGAAAGTAGGTGTGTGTCCCTTATCCAAAATCATCATAGCTGTATCAAAAATGGCAAGACCAAAAACGATTATACTTCTAAATAAATCCTACCAAAACCTAGCGCGATGCTATTACAAACATCTACGAAAGTTAGGTTATCATCCACACAGTAGTCGAAGTCGTTACAATTACATCCGAGAGTTTTTACATTGGTTGGAGCGAAAGGGAGCATTAGAAATTAGTCAAATAATTGCTTCACAAATTAATGACTACTACGACTATCTAAGTAGTCGACCAAACCAAAATAAAGGGACGACACTACATCCAAAAACAATACAAAGTCATCTTCGCAACATACGTGACCTGTTCACGATGTTGCAAGATGAATCACTAATAAAAGTGAATCCCTGTGCCTTGTTAAACTATCCATCTCCACAAAATAAATCCGAAAGACAAGTATTGATCCAAGAGGAAATCCAACAACTTTATGAAGTGGCCGGATCTGCTCAGGAGCGAGCCATTTTAAGTTTAGCTTATGGTTGTGGATTACGAGTTGGAGAGTTGACGAAATGTAATGTAGAAGATGTAAAGTTAAAAGATAAACTACTGATTGTACCAAAAGGAAAAGGGATGAAAAGACGAGTGGTACCGATGAGCTCAGGAGTGGTGAAAGACTTAGCAGATTATTATTACCAGGAAAGACAACAACTGACAACCGGACGAGATTATAAACCAGGATTAAAAGCATTTATGTTGCACTCAAGAGGCGGAAGAATGCAAAAATGGACGTACAATAAAATTTTGAAACAACTGATAAAAAGAACCAGGAACTACGAAATGATCAATAAAGAAATAAGCATCCATCACTTACGGCACTCTATCGCTACGCACCTGATCGAGCAAGGCATCAAACTAGAACAAGTTCGTTTGTTTTTAGGACACAATCAATTAGAAACGACTCAGATTTATACCCATATTAGCCAACAACAATTATCAAAATTAATGAAAGATGAAAAACAAGACGACCCTAAAAAATTACCTCCATGACAAGTATAGTTCCACCTCAGTCAGAGGTTATGAAAATATGATTGAACGGTTTAAAATAATAATGGGAGACGAGGCAGATGATTTAAACTATAGTCAGATTTTAGATTACATTGGAATATTAAGAAACCAAGGATTGCATGCCAAGAGTTTACGGAATAATTTATCAGCTATAAAGATCTACTTTAACTATTTACTGAAAACTGGGAAACGAAAAGAGCATCCCTGCAGTAATTTATTTTTAAAAGACCAGGTTGATCGACAAGTACAAATAGAAAGTTTATATCCTAAAGAAAAGTTAGTATCGTTTTATGAAAATTATCAATCCAAAAACCCAATTAATCAAAGAAGAAATAAAGTGCTGATTAGTTTGTTGATTTATCAGGCACTCACGGTTTTAGAAATTAGTCAATTGAAGAAAGAAGAAGTGAATACGAAAGAAGGGACGATAGAAATTAGAGGCAACAAAAAGAACAAAGGAAGAACGCTCCATCTAAAACCCAATCAAATTTTACTGATCCATAATTACTTAAAAGAAGATTGGAAACTTTACTCAAAAAGACAAAAGCCAAGAAAACGAACGACCCATTTTATACTAAATGAAAACGGTCAAGCCATCTGGACAGGCAGTATAAATCGAATCATCAATCGAGGCAAAGCAAAGCATGAAAAACTAACTCCTATCAAAATTAGACAATCCGTTATTACGCATTTACTGAAAGAAAAAAACGATGTTAGAATTGTTCAGGAGTTCGCTGGCCATCGCAGAACATCGAGTACAGAAGCTTACAAACAAACTGGATTAGAAGAACTGAAACAAGCGATTGACAAGCTCCATCCTTTGCAATAAATCCATCCCACGCATCAGCACAACCCTCAAAGCCAACGCTGGTTTATCGGCGTGGCTGCGGGTCTCCTTCCAGCTTCCATCGTCGCGCCAGGTAGGCTGAAGCCGTACCTGTCACGCCGCTGGGTCTGGAGTCGGCCTTGCCACAGCTAGTTCCCAGTCTGCCGCTAAAAGTGGCAGCCTTCCACTAGCACCTATTTGGCGGCCAGCGGGTCGCCTCAGTGCTGGTTGATCTGAGCACAAAACCCATCGCGCACCAGCCCTTACCCTCAAAGCCACGCTGCGCACAGCCAGCCGGCACCAACGCACTAGCTCAACAAGTACCTTGCCCTGGCTGGCTTCGGCTCCCACCGCCGGAGGCCGCCGAGATGGGCAAAGCCCACAATGTTCAACCTACTCATTTTGTGAAAATACGTGTTAGAAATCTGCTCTCTAAAGCTTGGCAAAAGTACTAGCCTTTGGCGATCAAAAGCCATCAAAGAAAAATGGAAATGCAAAAATTTTCCTTTGCTGGCTTTTGAAGCAGTTTTAAAATATGGATTGCCATGCAACCCACATTTTAAAACTGCCCATTATCGCAAACCCAAATGCGTGTATCTTTTTTTTCGGTTCTTAGCCGAATTTAGTGGGTTTGGAGATATACTGAAAAATTCAATTAGAGCCTTTGTTAGGTAAAGACCTTGTTTTTAACAAGAAAATAGAGATTGTACTATTGTAATTGATTGACATTAAGCCTCTTATTTTGAATTACCCACTATATTTGACCAAGAGCCTTTTTTTCAATTGAAACTCAGTTGAAAACAATTGAATGAATCAGTTGAAAAAAAAGGCTTATCTTTAGGGTGGATCAGGAGCTGGGTTGGCTTATCGGGGGCTCGGTTTTAAGATAGGATATTGTGCAGAGGTTTTTGAGTTTGGATCCCTTGGCAGCAGATTTTGCTAGTTGGTCTGCTTATAACTATGTGTTGGGAAATCCTATAAGTTTGGTTGATCCTGATGGGAGAGCGCCCGTAAATGGAGGGAACCCTATTCTTTCAGGTCCAATTGCACTAGCAAAAGGAGTCAAGAATATAGGAATAGGAATTGGTTATGGGGTTATGAATTTTGTTGGTGGTGTTACTAGTATGTTTCAAGCTCATCCAGCTGCAAATGCAAGAAGATTAGGCAACGAGGCAGGAGCGCAGGAGTTAGAGCGTGAAGCAAGAAATGGTCTTGCTACAGTAATTTTTGATGCGGCAGGAGGCAAAGGAGCTACAAAGTTAATTTCTGGTTTAAAAGGTTTCACTAAGATAGCTACTGCTATTGATGATGTAGGGGCTCAAGTTTTAGATCCTTCTGGTATTAGATTTAGTCAGAGCTCAGTGAATGGTGCAGATGGTTTAGTGAAAAGTATGAAACAAAATGGTTGGAAAGGAGATCCTATTGATGTTGTTAAGATGAAAGATGGAGGGTTAACTACAATCGACAATACGAGAGTACTGGCAGCTAATGAAGCAGGGGTAAATGTTCAAGCAACAGTTCGTAATTTTGATGATGCACTTCCTGCAAATATGGTAGAAAGATTTACAACGAAAAAAGGAGTACCCTCTACTTGGGGAGAAGCTGTAACTTTACGAATACAAAAACAAAAAGCAACGTATAGAAATAATAATCCAAACGGTTCTTTTAATATAGAGGGTAAGCTTAAAGAATAAAATATGTTACTTCATAAGAACGAATATCCGGAATGGTTTGAATATCCGTCAGAGTTTGAATTATTAATAGATCAAAATTTGTTAGATTTTGATCCTTGGATCATTTTAACTGGCGATAGATTAAAGAAGCGTTTTTTTGGATTAAAGGAAAGATACCCTAGTAGAGATTTAGTCCCTTTTGCAAGAAGAGAAGATAATGATGATTTAGCATGCTGGGAAAAAGGAAAAGAGGTAGTTGTTATTCATGATTTTGCAAGTTCAGGTAATGAAAGAGGCGAAAGTTCTATTTCTTTTTGGTCTTGGTTTAGACAAGTTATTGAGGATATGATAGAGCATAATTCATGAAGGCATTAATCGTATCTCAATGGAATCTTTAGAAAAAAAAGTGTTGCAGTTAATTCTGTAGCACTTTTTTTATTGGAAAGATGAAGAGCTTTAAATCAGTCCTTGCAATTTAGTCTTCGTCAAAAACGCATCCATCAAAGCAAAAAGATGGCCTTTGTCAGTGTCGTCTAATTTTTGAATATCTTCCATTCTTTGGATGATGGCCTTGTCCATGGCCATTGTATCCGATCCACCAATCAGGTAGTCAATAGTAACGCCAAGTGCATCAGCAATATTTTTAGCGGTCTCGATAGAGGGCTTGATCTCATTGCGTTCATATCGCCCAATGATGGGTGCAGAGGTGCCGATCTTCTTGGCCAGTTCGTCTTGAGACCATTTGTTTTTCTTACGTAATGCTAAAATTCGTTCACCAAAAGTCATAGAAAAGTGCTTTAGGTTACCTGTAAATTAAGGTATGTGCAAAAATAAGGTACTTATTTGTGCTATGCAAATCATAAAGGTGTTGCATGTTTGAAACCTATTTATTACTTTTGTCACCAATTGGTACTATAAAATTTTTTCAAAAAAAATTGCTGACAATGGAAATCCAAGAAATCAAGTCTAAGTTGACCCTATCCCAAGTCCTCCACTATTACCATCTGAAGCCAGACAAAAATATGAGAATGTGTTGTCCCTTCCACGCAGACAAAACACCATCGTTCCAAGTCTACTATAAAACCCATACTGCCTATTGCTTCTCAACTAGCTGTCCAACGCACGGAAAAAGCATAGATGTAATCGACTTTATTCTATATAAAGAAAAGTGTACAAAACATGAGGCCATCCTAAAAGCAAAAGCGCTAATCAATCCTAGTCAGGTCGGAAAAGTAAATGGGAAATCAATAAAAGTAAAACCATCTACAGATCTGAGTAGAATAGAAGTGCTAACAAAAATGTTCACCTATTTTAAAAATGGAATCCACAATAGTAAACCAGCTCAGGAATATCTAAGAAAACGAGGATTGGATTTTACAAAAACAAGAGTAGGTTATAATAGTGGCCAGTTCCATCACGGCAAGCGTAAGGATGAAGGCTTGATAAAAAGTTGTGTTGAATATGGCTTATTGTTGGATCTAGGTAATAAAGGAAGGACTGGTAATCCAGCTTACAAACCTTTTGGGAAATGGTGTATCGTTTTTGCTTTGCGTGATCGAGGCCACCAGATAGTGAGCTTGTATTTTAGAAGCACTCTGGAGAAAAAAGACCAACGTCATTTTTATCTACGGAATCGCCAAGGGCTTTATCCGAACTATCCACCAGCAGAAACAAAGCGCTTGATTTTAACAGAAAGCATCATTGATGCAGCGACACTTTTGGAGCAAGACGGGATCAGGAAAAAATACAAAGTACTGGCACTTTATGGAACGAATGGATTGACGGAAGAACACCAACAGGCGATTAAGGAAATAGAAAACTTAGAAGAAATCATTTTCTTTTTGAATGGAGATGAAGCTGGGAAAAAAGCAGTCAGTAAATATGCACCGATGTTGAAAGGTGAGTATCCAGAAGTCAAAATTACCAATGTAGACGTACCAGAAAATGAGGATGTGAATAGTTTATTGCAAAGCCATAGTTCTGAAATCTTAATCCATCTAGTCAAGACTAGAAAAGAATACGAACTTATTTTTTCAACTGACATGCCTACGGCAGTTGAAAAAAAGTCAATTGAAAATAAAAGAGTTGAAGCAATTGAAGTGTCAGAAGTTGAAGAAGAAAAAGAAGCGATGAAAACAGGATTAGATACCAATAATCCCTACAATCTAAAATACAAAGGCAATGAAGCTCGCTATCAAATCAAAGGTTTTAAAATGAACCAACTGGATAGTTTAAAGATCACCTTACAAATAACTGCAGAATGAAAACGATAACGTTGAAGTTAGATTTATACGATTATGCGCAGGTTGAGAAAGTGTGTAAAATAGTGGCAGAGAAGTTAGGGCTAAGCAAGGGTTTAGTTGAGAAAGATTTAGATCAGTTAATGCAGTTGTTAGAGTTTTATTGAGACAAGCAATTGCATGAAGGTAGCGCTCAACAAAGTAAAAAGGTATCCGTACCAACGGCCACAGCTGGGAAGTGTATCGAATTTTTAAAATCAGAAAAGCTAATCGAAAAATTTAATGAGTTGATCGGCAAAGCAGGAATAGTAGGCGAAGAAGTAAACCGAATTTTATTGTTTGTGGTGGCCAGCTCGTACAAGATGCCAGATACCTTGCATGCCCTGATCCAAGGCAGTAGTGGAAGTGGAAAGACGCGATTGTTAAAAATAATCAGTCAGCTGATGCCTCCCGAAGATGTAAAGAAATACACCCGAGTTACCGACAATAGTTTTTACAATCAGGATGAATACTTTTTTGTACATAAATTGGTTTGCTTCGAGGATCTGGATGGACTGAAAGAAGATGCACAACTAGCGGTTCGGGAATTACAATCGAATGAGATATTGATTAGTAGTACGTCTTTGAAAGATAGTAATGGAAGTATAACAGGTGGAGAACGGATCGTTAGAGGTCCCATCGCGAGCATGGCTTGCACCACGAAGGGAGAAATTTATGAGGATAATGTAAGTCGAAGTTTTTTGATTGCAGTAGACGAAAGTAAAGCGCAGACTTTAAAAGTGATCGAGTTCCAGAATAATGAGGCGGCAGGACTGGTGAGTAGGGATGAGCAGAAGAAAGTAAAATTGTTTGTTCAGAATTGCATTAGATTGTTAAAACCGTATCAGGTGATTAATCCTTATGCGAATAAAATCAAGTTGCCACAGACAGCTCATAAGATTAGACGACTAAATGAGTTGTATCAAAGCTTTGTACGACAAATAACCTTGTTGAATCAGTATCAAAGAAAGTTGGATGGACAAGGAAGATTGATAACAGAGAAAGCAGATTTACAGACGGCATGTAATATATTGTTTGAAAGTATTGTGTTGAAAGTGGATGAGTTGGATGGCAGTTTACGGCAGTTTTTTGAACGGTTAAAAGAACATCTAAGTGATAAGAATCAGGAGTTTACCCAACGAGAAATTAGACAAGCTTTGAATTTAAGTAAAGCCCAATGTAGTCGATTTTTTAGACGCCTCCAAGAGCTGGAATATCTAAGTACCAAGTTTGCTGGCAATCAAAGACGCGTGACTTACAAAATAGATTATTGAGATAATTACGCGAAACTCAGAGCAGAAATAAAAGATAGTCTTACGATGCAAATCCAGTCGTTATAACCAAAAGTTGGAACAATAGGGAACAATTATGGAACAATCTAAAAATAAGTAAATCAAGTAGTTAAGTGCAAAAATAGCTTGATTGTTCCCGTTCCAAAAAGTAGGTGTGTGTCCCTTATCCAAAATCATCATAGCTGTATCAAAAATGGCAAGACCAAAAACGATTATACTTCTAACTATATCTTACCAAAACTTAGCGCGACGCTTTTATAAACACCTTTTAAAATTAGGTTACCATCCGCACAGCAGTCGAAGTCGTTACAATTATATCCGAGAGTTTTTGCATTGGTTGGAGCGAAAAGGAGCCTTGGAAATTACTCAAATTACATCCAGTCAAGTTAGTGCTTATTACGACTATCTAAGCTGTCGACCAAATTTAAATAAAGGCACAACGCTAAGTCCAAAAACGACGCATAGCCATATGCGCAACATACGTGACCTGTTCACAATGTTGCAAAACGAGGAGCTTGTAAAAGTGAATCCCTGTGAGTTGTTAAACTATCCTTCTCCAAGAAATAAATCCGAAAGACAAGTATTGACCCAAGAAGAAATCCAAGCACTTTATGAGGTGGCCGAATCTGCTCAGGAACGAACGATTTTAAGTTTAGCTTATGGTTGTGGTCTACGAGTTGGGGAATTGACGAAATGTAATGTAGAAGATGTAAAGTTAAAAGATAAACTACTGATTGTACCAAAAGGAAAAGGGATGAAAAGACGAGTGGTGCCTATGAGTTCAGGAGTTGTAAAAGACTTGGCAGATTATTATTATCAGGAAAGACAACAGCTGACAACCGGACGAGATTATCAAGGAGGATTAAAAGCATTTATGTTGCACTCAAGAGGTGGAAGAATGCAAAAATGGACGTACAACAAAATCTTAAAACAACTGATAAAAAGAACGAGGAATTACGAAATGATCAACAAAGAAATAAGTATCCACCACTTACGGCACTCCATCGCTACGCACCTGATCGAGCAAGGCATCAAGCTAGAACAAGTCCGTTTGTTTTTAGGCCACAATCAATTAGAAACAACACAAATTTATACACACATTAGTCAACAACAATTATCAAAATTAATGAAAGATGTTGAGCAACAAAAAGACAATCAAAAAGAAAGCGAAATCCCGATCGAGAGAATCGGGAAAAAAGAAGACAACCCTAAAAAAATACCTCCTTGACAAGTATAGTTCGACCTCAGTCAGAGGTTATGAAAATATGATTGAACGGTTTAAAATAATAATGGGAGACGAGGCAGATGATTTAAACTATAGTCAGATTTTAGACTACATTGGAATATTAAGAAACCAAGGATTGCATGCCAAGAGTTTACGGAATAATTTATCAGCTATAAAGATCTACTTTAACTATTTACTCAAAACTGGAAAACGAAAAGAGCATCCCTGTAGTAATTTATTTTTAAAAGATCAGGTCGATCGACAAGTGCATGTAGAGAGTTTGTATCCCAAAGAAAAGTTAGTAGCGTTTTATGAAAATTATCAATCCAAAAAACCAATTAATCAAAGAAGAAATAAAGTGCTGATTAGTTTGTTGATTTATCAGGCGCTCACGGTTTTAGAAATAAGTCAATTGAAAAAAGAAGAAGTGAATACGAAAGAAGGAACAATAGAAATTAGAGGCAACAAAAAGAACAAAGGTAGAACGCTCCACTTAAAACCCAATCAAATCTTACTGATCCATAATTACCTAAAAGAAGATTGGAAACTTTACTCAAAAAGACAAAAACCAAGAAAGCGAACGACCCATTTTATCTTAAACGAAAACGGTCAAGCAATCTGGACAGGTAGTATAAATCGAATCATCAATCGAGGTAAAGCAAAATATGAAAAACTAACACCTATCAAAATTAGACAATCTGTGATTACGCATTTACTGAAAGAAAAAAACGATGTAAGAATTGTTCAGGAGTTCGCTGGTCATCGCAGAACATCGAGTACAGAAGCTTACAAACAAACTGGGTTAGAAGAATTGAAACAAGCGATTGATAAGCTCCATCCATTGCAATAAATCATACATTTATCTATAAAAAACGTTAACTTTATGGAGTCAGAATTATTTTATCAAATTAAATTAAGTATGAGTACGGCACAATTGAAAGAGGCTTTATTGAAGCAAATCGAGTTCGCAGATGAAAGATTGCTAAAAATGATTTATGCGATGGTGGAAGCTTATACTGAGTCAGAAAGTGATCCTGTTATTGGGTATGACGCTCATGGGAATCCCAAAACGGCAAAGGAAATGAAAGTAGACCTAAAGGCAAGACTCGACTCAGCCAAAGCAGGTAACTATATAAGTTTAGAACAGTTAAAAACAAGATCAGAGCAATGGCTGAAAGGTACGAAGTAGTAGTAACGAGTGAAGCAGAAAAGAGTCTTGAACAAATCATCCAATACCTAGAAGAAGAAGTCTCTTATCAAACAGCTGATCGGGTGAGATTGGCTTTGTTGCAAGCAATAGAAAAGTTAGAATATCATCCTGAATCCAACGGGATTGTACAAGAAATAAGTGATGATGAAATAAGATACCGTCGAGTATTGGTGTGGTCTTATCGAATTATCTATACCATTGAAGAGTCAGTCAAAATAGTTTTTATCCTGGATGTAGATCATGCAAATAGAGATCCGGAAAAACTCAAAGAAGATTTTAAATAGCTCATCAATAACTCCATCCCACGCATCAGCACAACACTCAAAGCCAACGCTGGTAGATCGGCGTGTCTGCGGGTCTCCACCAGCTTCCAGTACCACGCCAGGGAGGCAAGCCGTCCCTGTCATGGTGCTGGGTCTGGTTCCGGCCTTGCCACAGCTAGTTCCCAGTCTGCCGCTAAAAGTGGCAGCCTTCCACTAGCACCTATTTGGCGGCCAGCGGGTCGCCTCAGTGCTGGTTGATCCAAACACAAATCCATCACGCACCAGCCCTTACCCACAAGGCCACCGCTGCGCACAGCCAGCCGGCACCAACGCACTAGCTCAACAAGTACCTTGCCCTAGCTGGCTTCGGCTCCCACCGCCGGAGGCCGCCGAGATGGGCAAAGCCCGCAACATTAAATCAACTAATCGAGTCAAAATCAGTAGCCCTTCTATCGTTTTCAATCGCCAAATGGCTAAGCCACTGGTCAATACTAAACGCAGGCGCTGCAAAGGCCCCGCTGTTTAGTATTGCCCAGCAGCTAAAAAAAACGCGCCCTTCTATATTTTTTTTCAATTGAAACTCAGTTGAAAAGAATTGAATGAATCAGTTGAAAAAAAAGGCTTATCTTTAGCTTGGATCAGGAGCTGGGTTGGCTTATCGGAGGCGCGGTTTTATGATAGGATATTGTGCAGAGGTTTTTGAGGGTGGATCCCTTGGCAGATAGTTATGAAAGTTGGTCACCTTATAATTATGTGCTTGGAAATCCGATTAGTTTGATCGACCCAGATGGGCGTGCTCCAACTAGTACTACTAACGGTGATCCTCCGTTTAGGCCAGAGGATGTAACAGTAGCAGGAATATTTTATGAAGCTTATGTGGGGGCACGTGCTGCTACGTTTAACTTTTTTCAAAGAGGAAGAGAATGGTTAGGATATGGAGAAGAAGGTGTTAGTAAACGCATGACAGTCCAACATGACAAAAATGGAGCAGTATACTGGCATGGAGGAAAGAATGGAGAAATAACAACACAACCAAGAAATTCGGTATTAGATGAAGCAAAAGCGATAGGTTGGGATTTGCTAAGTTTGACTCCTGCTTTAGAATTGAAGGCTGGGAATGGGGTTTTCCTTGCGGCAAAGGCACCTAGTAGTATCATCCCTAGTATTGCAAGACAGTTTGGGAATTTAGATTGTGTACCATGCGCAGATGCTATAAAGTCTGCTTTAAAAGGAGAAGGAATAAGTGGCGAGATCGTGACTTTACAAGCAAACTCTAGTAAAAGGGGGTTTATTTATAGTGAAACTGGAATAAAAGGTGAACATATTATATCAAAAAGTGGACTACATAGAGGTATTTTAGTTGATGGAAAGATGTACGATAATATACACACCGATGGTATAAACTATCAAGATTGGTTGAATGATTTTGATGTGCTAGGAGGATTTCAAGAACCTATTAGAACCGGATTTTAAAATGGATTCATTAGTTAAGTTAATTAAACAGATAAAGAAAAAGCCAGAAATGTATGTTGGGCAAAAGTCTCTTTCGCTTATTCAGGCTTACCTTTATGGTTGGCTGAATCGTGATGAAAAGGGTGTTTCTGATTCCTTTTTGCTTGGTGAGTTTCAAGAATGGATTCAACAACGTTATAAAGTAACAAGTACCCAATCTTGGGCACACATTATTTTATTTTATTCGGTAGATGAACATGATGCCTTGGGGAAATTCTTTCAGTTGTTTGACGAATTTTTAGAACAACGCAAGGGAATGTAAAAAAGAAGAGTCTCGATATGCCAAGGTCTTCAGAAAAATAAATAAAGGCAAGAAGCTTGTTTGGAACTCCGTCCCAGAGATTTATCTGCCGTAGGCATGACGGCTTCTATGTAGTGCCATTTTAGGTGTACTTATAATTTAGTCCACTCCACTAACCTCTTTTACAACTCTACTAAAACTCCAATTCCCTCGCAAGAAAATTGTTATAAATCCATTCAAATTATTCATATCTTGCATAAAAACAAATACAACTCATTCACAAAAATGAAAAACCAACTCCTATTCCTTCTTCTAGCTTTCATACTAAGTTCAAGCACCACAACAGCACAAAAGTTTACCTTTCACGGCTATATGGGAGTTAATTATGTATTGCCTACTTCAGATGATAATTATGGACCGAACTTCAATAACTTTAACGGGACGACCTTAGATAGTCTTCAAAATCCTAGAGACCCTTTTACAGTAGATAGTATAGCAGTAAATAGTACTTACAATGGTCCAAGTGAACCTGACCTTGTGAATTCACCATTTAAAACGAGAGGAAAAATCGGCTTCACCGGAGGATTCGAAGTTCGATATAACCACAAGCGTTTAGCTATTTCTGCTGGTTTAGAAAGTGATGTATTAAGATATAAAGCGGTATATGACCACTGGCAGAAACGAGCCTCAAATGTACTTCTGGGCTATTTAAATTTACCAGTGGGAATACACTACAAACTCACAGAAAAGATACATTTGAAAGTTGGTGGTTCGGTAGATTATCTCGCCTTTGCCAGAGAAAAAGAAAAGATCAGTAATTTCCAATCAGGTACCATAAATTCTACTGGTACAGTTAGTCCTTACAGTAATGCTTTACTTGAAAGGACAAGTTTTACTGAAAAAGATAAATTCAACCCAATAAATTTGTCATTAAGAGGCGGACTGGAATATCAAATAAAAAAGCAGTATGCGCTGTTTTTGAATTATCGACTTAAAGTAAGTAAGGTGTATAATGATGAATTTGACTCATGGGAAAAATCGATTGGGTCGAAGACAAGTAACATAACTATCGGCATCCTGGTAAATTAGCTCCCCGCCCGGACGTTCGTTTACAGCTCCGCTGTAGATACGAACTCCGCTACAGATACGAACCCGCCCACTACAGCAACAAACGCCCCAATTTCCTCCCGTTTCGCCCAAGAAACCTCCTCAAAGTTATAGAATTTAGAGATCACCCCCTTATTTTTCACCTTCATCCTCGTTTTTTGTTGCAGATGCGCTATTTTTGCTGCCATTCGAGGAGATACTATATAATCAGGTAAGTGCTTTTGCAAATGAGAGGTGACTATATAAGCGGATCTTGTTTGGATGTTAGACGTTAGTCACGGCCAGCTAGCGCTGAAGTGACGGATGTTGGTTCTCGTCTATCGGTGAACTCCGTATAGTATTTCTCACCGATAGACGAGAACCAACATCCTTTACGGCCCGCGTGCGCCGAAGCCTTTTTTAGGGGCCGAAGCCTTGGCGTAGGATGTGGCGAAGGAGTCGCAAAGCGCACGTAAAAAACATCCAACCTCTAACATCCACCCATAACTCACTAATTGAGCCACCAAAACAACAACACAAACCTCTACTAAACATAAAACAACAATGAGTAAATTTTCTAAAATCAAGGATAAATTAGATGGATATGCTTTAGAGGTATGGCTATTTGTGAAGAGTTTTACCTTTTGGAAAAATTTTCTGGGCATCATCGCCATGTTCGCTATTTTTCTTCTGCTGACCTCCTGGTGGATGCGTTGCTATACCAATCACGGAGAATCGCTACAGGTACACGATTATATCGGAATGGACCTGGACGATGCCATGAAAAAAGCCAAAGATCGCAGCTTCTCCATTGTCGTCAATGATTCGCTTTATGTCCCAGGCAAGGCACCCAATATGGTGATTAGTCAAGATCCGAACCCGCTGTCCAGAGTAAAAGAAAAACGAAAAATATACCTGACCGTCACCAAAAAGGACGCCGAGTTAATGACACTGCCCAATCTTTATGGTGGCAGTGATGACTATATTTCTTTTCAAAGAAAGCTAAAGCGAATTGGCGTTAATTCCCGAATAGTAGGCCGCCGCTTCAACAGTAAGCTGGAAGAAAACACCATTCTGGAAGTGATCTTTAAAGGCGATACCATTACCGAAGAACTGGACGCCCGTTATAAAGTTCCCAAAGGAAGTACCGTCGAATTTGTGGTGACCGAACGAGGTGGCGGTAAAGTACCCATTCCTAACTTGATTTGTCAAAAATACGATGGCGCCCGTTTTATTGTTGGTAACTTCAACCTCAATGTAGGCTCCATCATCGAAGACGCTACCGTTACCAATACAACAACTGCTTACATCTGGAAACAGGTGCCTAGATATCGCAGAGGCGAAAAACTGCGCATTGGTGAACAAATAGATCTATACCTGACGCAGCGAAAACCCGATAATTGTGATCCTAATGAGGAGGATCATATTGAAGACGACCCTCAGGGCGATCCCGAAGAAGTGATTGATACGGACGGAGAAGAGGAAGAGGATGAGGAATTTTGAATGGGTGAATGGGTGAATGGGTGGCTGGTTGAATTTTGAATAGTCCTCTAACGCGTAATACGTGGTCGAGGATTATTCAAAATTCAAAACACAATCATTCAAAATTAGAAATGCAACCGACACTACCTTTATTAACACCCCGAACAGAAGCAACAATTGAAGCTTATTTGCGTTTTTTCAACTGGAGTAAAGGCAAAGTCTGAAGAAGGAAGACCGAAACCGAAGTTTACTCGATCGTGGCCTCCGCAATTAGTAGGCTCACGTTAGTGGGAAAACTTCGGTCTTCCGTCCCCGAATTTCGGGGCAGGCTTTCGGACTGCGGTCTTCTCAAAACATACAATCACCCGGTTTTACACAACTCATACGACTAATGCGCATTATAATTACATTTCTATTCTTACTGATCGGTTTTTCAGCCTTAGATGCACAGATAACTATTGTGCCACTGGAGTCTAATCCAGTATTAGAAAAGCAGGCTGCAGATACAGAAGCCGACAGAGTTCAACGCTTTGATCGATTTTATGGTTCTGAACAAAACAATTCCAATTCTCGGGAGCTGGACTGCGATAATGAAGATGGCGTCTTTTTTTCCGGTGAAACCATTTATCTCGTGGCTGGTGATTCAGTGGAACTTTGTTATGTCATTTACGATATTGATACGCTTTATGATAACAGTGTTGATCTAAGTTCAGGGACATCCGTTTTGGCAGATTCTTCCTGCGTCGTTTATTATTCAGATTCCGGAGTGGAATTAAATATTACAGACACTATTCGGATTAGTAAATGCGATACCCTGGGTTGCCTTGAATTTGTATATCCGGTGGTGGTGAAACGTGCAGATGAGAACTACATCATACCCCCTATACAATTGGACCAGGAAGAAGAAATGGAATTGTGTGTACCTACATTCACCTTGCCGGGTGAGATTTATGGCACCAGTTTTATTGATTGTAGCAATACTCCTATGTTGGGAGACGTATTCAACGTGAATTTTCAGGATTCCTGTTTTGTTTATGTCGCTAGTCGTTTTGCAGAGCCCGATGAAATATGCTTTGAAGTTTGTGACGAGTATTGCATCTGTGACACCTACACCTATACGTTTACAACAGCAGTTGACGCCATCGACTATCCTTTCATAGATGATTTTTCCTACCAGGGACCCCATCCCAGTAAAAGAAAGTGGTTGAATGACGATGTTTTTATAAATACGACTATGGCCTATCAGCCTCCTTCTGTCGGAGTAGCTACTTTCGATGGCCTTGATGAAACAGGTTCACCGCGCGGTAGTGGCTCAGGACGTGCCGATTTTTTGACCTCCAATTATTTTAACCTCAGTGCTTCTGATACCGATTTGTGGTTGAGCTTTTGGTTGCAAAACAAAGGAATTACATATGGCTCCAATCCTGGCGATGTCTTTGAGGTAGAGTTTAGAGATAGCAATGGAGACTGGATAACTGTTTTTACAAAAGATGGATTTGATTTAAGTCTGCTGGAGCGTGATACGTTTAATTTTTACAAAATACCTTTGGATAATGGTGACGACAACTTCTTACACAGTGATTTTCAATTCAGATTTGTAAACACAGCCGGACTAAGTAGTATGAATGATAGCTGGCATCTTGACTATGTAAGACTTGATCAAACGGAACCAGATTCTACGTTCGATGATTTGGCCTTTGGGCGTTTGCCTTCTGATATTTTAGGAAGATACTCCAGCATGCCCTGGTGGCAGTTTGAAGGTTTTATTATGGACGAGTTAGATGAAACATCGGATTATAGCTTTTACAATCACTTTAATACCGTGCAGCAGAGTCAGGACTCAGATGTATTTCACAGAGGTATTGTATCAGGAATTGTGACTGGCCTTGCAGTAGGAGAAGAATATACAGTGTATGATCCAATTGCAAATATTGCACCCGGACAATACCTGGAAGGTGAGCGGGTCATTCCTTCTATGTCTTTATCTCAATTGGCAAATGATTTGGAGTCAGCTTACGCTGGAACGAATGAGGTGGTCGTAGTTGAGCGAAAGTATACCTCTCCCAATTCCGCCCAGGCAGGAATTGAAGAGGTGTTAAGAAATGACACCGTTGTCCTAAATACCGTTTTTGATAATTACTTCGCCTATGATGATGGCTCTGCAGAGGCTGCCGTTCGACTTACTATTGGCCACGAGGTAGCGGTTGGCTTTACAAGCAATGTAGATGATACGCTACGAGCGGTACAATTTAATTTTCCACGACTGGGTCCGCAAAGCCCAAATACACTATTCAATCTGAAAGTTTATATTGGTTCTTTAAGTGCTGAGGCGGAGCCTGCCTATGTACGTAATTTGATCAAGCCATTTTATGTAGATCTTGTTTTAGATTCGTTACAAGGATTTACCACCTACCGCCTAAGAAATTCTTCCGGAGAACTGACACCCTTGTTTATTCCTGCCGGTGCATTTTATGTGGCCTGGGAGCAAGCCTCCTCCAATGAGTCAAAGGTCCATATTGGGTTGGATTTCAATACGCCAGAAGCACAGCCTTATCAGTTTTACAACAATAACATAGAATGGTTTGCCATCCCAGACGAAGGTGCCCTGATGATTCGCCCGGTGATGGGAAATGTCACTCCGATTGAAACAAGGGTGAGTGAACTCAATAAGCTGACGGACTGGATGGAAATCTATCCTAATCCGGCCCAGAATCAAGTAAACTTTGAACTTAAAGAAGGCAGTGATGTTGACTATAAGGTAGAGCTGCTAACTGCTACTGGCCAATTGGTGCACAGTGATCTATTGAGCAATACCCTTGATATTTCGCACCTTTCACAAGGCATGTACTTTGTAAAGGTTACCCAAATAAAAACCAATACCGTATTGACTCAGCGTTTGGTGGTGGCAAAATAATGGCAATCGCAATTTCAAAACCGAGCACATCCTGCCCGTCGGCCTAAGGGACTTAAGTCCTGTACTCCCAAGGGAATGAAATGACCTTGCTTACGTTAACGAGCAACATTACGATTTCAAACCTGATAAACCAATAAAACAACTTCTATAAAAAATAGCTCAATAAAATCAAGATTTAAAAATGGATATTACCGTTCAGGAATTAAAACAAAAAATCGACAACAAAGCATCTTTCCTATTCTTAGACGTTCGTGAGCAACACGAATACGACGAATTTAATCTGGGAGCCCGACTCATTCCACTTGGCTCCGTCATGGAAGCTATCCCTGAGCTCATAGAGCATAAAGATAATGAAGTCATCATCCACTGTCGCTCCGGCGCCAGAAGTGGAATGGCTCAGCAACTTTTCCAGCAAGCTGGTTTCACCAACGTCCGTAACGTGACCGGAGGAGTACTTGCCTGGCAGGAGATGTAGAAGGGAAGTTGGAAATGATAAGTTATAAGCTCCCGCTGATGGTGAGCCCGCTTTCGTAGTCGAAGGAGGGCGAATGCCCCTCTCCATGAATATAGCCCTTTCAGGGAATCTCCGTTATATAGCACTTCCCTGAAAAGAGATGCATCCATGGAATAGGGCATGCCCCCTATGACTACGAAAGCGGGCTCACTATTAGCAGACGCTTCCAATTTGCTACTGCGAATTTTCGCCATGAAGTGATTTAAAGTTATTGTCCAGAAGTGAAGCTAACGGCTTGATGCTGAAGACGAAGCTCAGTTGCTCCCCCATCCCCAAATGGGAGATGCTTTTCAGCATTTAGGTAGCCATCCGCGTGCCGCCGAAGCATAGCTGAAGTATTCGGGATCAATGAGTTAGCTACAAACTTGGAGAATAACTTTAAATACACAGTGTATTAAACCACTCCAATAACAAACTTAACACACGCTTCAAACAAACTTAACACACGCTTCAAATAAACTTAACACACCCTTTATAAAAAAAATTAGCAATTTTTACCAACAACACTTATATTTGTTGCACAATTAGAAAATCGTCTATATTCTGATTCACTAAGTACTTTTTTTCGAAACGATATTTCCTCTATAAGATTGAACCTCAAGCCGCAGAATTGCGTATTGTAACTTGTTTAAGTATAAATGCCCTACTTGGAAAAGGGTGTATACTCAAATTAGAACTAATGATTGCCTCAATGGATAAATACCAGATGATTTAAGTTCTAAAAAAGCATTCGATTGTCATTCAAAAATCTTTAACTAATAAAAAAATGAGTTTAAAAAAGAAATTTTCAGACGCTAGGTGTAGAGTTACTTTTACACTGCCTAAAGAAGCGACATTGGGAGCTTCTGATGTGAAACTAGTTGGCGAGTTCAACGAGTGGAACACAAAAAATGCCATTAAAATGAAGCCGGTTAAATCCAACTTCGAGGCTATTGTTGATCTGCCTTCAGGGCGTGATTACCAATTTCGTTACCTGATCAATGGTTGTGTTTGGGAAAACGATTGGAACGCAGATAACTACGTTTCCACTCCTTTTGGTGTTGACAACTCGGTTGTTTACGTTCGTGAAACCAAAGCTGGTAGAACGGGCATTACTAAGTCAACAAAAAAAGCAACAGCGAAAAAATCACCTTCGGCTAAAAAAGCAACAACTAAAAAGGCTGTAGTTGCCAATAAAACGACTAAAGACAACCTGAAAAAAATTGAAGGTGTTGGACCAAAGATTGAAAAATTGATGAACGAGGCTGGTATCATGACCTGGAAGGATTTGTCAAAAGCCAAAGTAGCTACGCTGAAAAATATTTTAGCAGAAGCAGGCCCGCGTTTTAAAATGCACAACCCAACAACCTGGGCTAAGCAAGCTAAAATGGCTGCTGCTGGCGATTGGAACGAACTTGCTACATGGCAGGCCGAACTTAATGGTGGCAAGTAACTTTAAACAACTTCAATACCTAAAACCCTGTTTTCCGAAAGGAAACAGGGTTTTTTGCGTATAGGCCTCCTCGCTTGTTTTTTACATGATCTGCGGAATCTTTAGTCCAACAGGAGCATAGGGATACCTGCGAACCGGCTCCCGGCCCCTCAAAAAAAAGGCATTACGTTTTCGCAATATTTATTTACCTTTATGCCATGCAACAACAAACGCAATCAGTTATACCATGTAGCCGCTTTACCGATTTTGATATCGAACTCTTTAAAAGTGGAAAGCATTTTCGTTTATACGAAAAACTGGGTAGCCATACGATGGAAGTAGAAGGAGTAGCCGGGACCTACTTTGCAGTTTGGGCACCTACCGCTAAATCTGTTTCCCTCACGGGAAATTTCAACGGCTGGAATCGCGAAAGTCACCCACTTTATCCTCGTTGGGACGGTTCGGGAATTTGGGAAGGATTTGTTGCCAATATTGGCCACGGAGAAGTATATAAATACCGGGTCATAGCAGCCAACGGGCACCAACTGGATAAAGGGGACCCTTTTGCGCGCTATTGGGAACATCCGCCTGCTACCGCATCCATCGTCTGGAATCCGGATTACAAATGGAAGGACAAAGCCTGGTTGGATCGGCGTAAAAAATTGGCAGGCGTGGAACAGCCATACGCCGTTTACGAAGTACACCTGGCCTCCTGGAGAAGAAAAGAAAACGAAAATAACCGCTCGCTTTCTTATCGCGAAATGGCGGATGAGCTGGTAGACTATGTAGCAGATATGGGCTTCACCCATGTAGAGCTAATGCCAGTGATGGAACATCCTTACGATCCTTCCTGGGGTTATCAAATCACAGGATATTTTGCACCGACCACTCGTTTTGGTCCACCCGAAGAATTCAAATACCTGGTAGATGCCTTCCATCAGGCTGGTGTCGGAGTTTTGCTGGATTGGGTGCCTTCGCACTTTCCTGCGGACATGCACGGATTGGCGCTTTTTGACGGAACCTACCTTTATGATCACGCTGATCCACGTAAAGGCTTCCATCCCGATTGGAAGAGTTGTATTTTTAACTATGATAGAAACGAAGTCCGTTCTTTCCTGATTTCAAATGCTATTTTCTGGCTTGACCAATACCATATAGATGGACTCAGAGTAGATGCGGTAGCTTCGATGCTGTATCTCGATTACTCTAGAAAAGACGGCGAATGGATTCCAAATATACACGGTGGAAACGAAAACCTGGGAGCTATTTCGTTCCTCAAAGAATTCAACGAAACTGTTTATAAAGAATTTCCCGATGCGGTTACCATCGCAGAAGAATCAACTGCCTGGTCAGGTGTTTCCCGTCCTACTTTTGTAGGAGGTTTGGGCTTTGGCCAAAAATGGATGATGGGCTGGATGCACGATAATTTAGAGTACTTTAAAAAAGATCCAGTTTATCGCAGTCACCATCAGGATAGTATTACTTTTAGTTTGGTATATGCCTTTACAGAAAACTTTATGCTGCCACTCTCCCATGATGAAGTGGTGTACGGTAAAGGCTCTCTACTCTCTAAAATGCCCGGCGACGAATGGCAACGATTTGCCAACCTGCGCCTGCTCTTCGGTTTTATGTACATGCATCCGGGTACCCAGCTTATTTTTATGGGCGGCGAATTTGGACAAACTTCCGAATGGAATTTCCAGGGACAACTCGATTGGTGGCTCCTCCAATTCGATTTTCATGAAAATACCCGGCAGTGGGTCAAACGCCTCAATAACTATTATAAAGAACAAGCCGCACTTTACCAAAATGCATTTAGCAACGAAGGTTTTCAGTGGATTGACTACAACGATAAAGAAAAATCAATCATCGCCTTTCTCCGTAAAGGGAAAGATGAAAAGAAACCTATTCTGGTTATTTGCAACTTCACACCTAAGGTGCACGAAGATTATAAAGTCGGTGTTCCTTTCTCTGGCAAGTGGAAAGAAGTATTAAATAGTGACGATCCAGCATTTAGCGGCAGCGGGGTCACCAATAATACCCTCACTGCAAAAGCAAATCCCTGGCACGGCCACAAACAATCGATTCACCTTCGGGTAGCTCCATTATCGCTTTTGGTTTTTGAATTGGTGTAGAGCGTAGCCGAAGACAAGCCACCATTAAGAAAGGGAGCTAACGACCAAGTCGTTAGCTCCCTTTCTTAAAAAAATCTGTGTAATCCGTTCAATCCGTCAAATCCGTGTTCCCATCAACGTTAGCGGGAAAAACATCAACGGAAAACAGACAACTAGTAAACCGCCACCTTCTCCGTCAACAAGTGACCATCTAACTCCATCTCCACAATGTAAAGACCAGCCGGTAAGCGAGAAGTGTCGAACGATAAAGTTCCACGTACATTTGTACGAACCTCAACTACTTGTCCCTGAACATTATATAATTTTACATTAGCAGAACCACCAAAAGGCTGCGCTAATTTTACAAACAAAATATCCTGAGCAGGATTCGGGTAAACGATCAACTCATTGTCAATGTCTACTTCGTTCGTATTGACCGTCGCATTCTCATCAATTACAATGTCGAAAGTTGTCATCGAAATCCATCCACCTTCACCATCACTTACGGTAAACACAAAATCATCAGCTAACTCAGGCCCACCATTGTGTACATAAGTCAGGTTGTAGGCATCAATCGTGCTTTGGCGGAAAACGCCACCCTGTGGTAAAGGAGCCCCCTGATAATACAAATCACCATATTGAGGAGGTGTCACAATGGTGTACTCCACCTCGGCAGGCGTATTGTTAGGATCTTCGCAAAGCAGTAAATCACTAACGATCGTGTTGGTCATGCCCGGAGGAACAGCCAGCTCATTATTGTTAACCAAAACAGGAGGTGCAGCACTAGCATTGGAGCAAATTTCAAGGGCCCATTCGTCAAGTGATCCACCATTTCCATTGGCATTTAATACTTGGACTTCCATGGTCCAAAGACCTTCAGCATCTTCGCCATTGAATATTGCCAAACCGCCTGATCCTTGGGGTAAATAAGGGTTAGCCCCGACAGGAGGACAAGGAATGCTTGTTGGTGCATTGTCATCTAAGCCCAGATCAAATGTCTGTGTATTGGATCCTGGGCAAAGATTAGTAAACAACACCAACTCTGTACCAGTTGGACTAATTAAGGTTGTGCGAATATCTTTTACAAGATCGTGCGTTCCCTTTAGTTTGGTAATATTCAAATCACTAATCTGTCCACTAATCTGAATATTGATGATGGACGAAACAGTTGGTGTCCCACTACCCGGAATAGGAATTGGAACATTAGGGCTGACTGTATTGGTACAAGCTAATACTTCGGTGTGGAAAGCAGAAATTGCTGTGTATGCACCAGTACCACAGGGGTTCACCGGCCGTACTCTCCAGAAGTAAGGAGTACTTTTTTCTAATAAAACACCGGAGATGAATTCGCCCCCAGTGATATTAAAACCTTCATCAACAATACTTGTCTCACTAAAAGAAGGATTGGCAGCTAATTGAACTTCATAGTATATTGCATTAGGAGAAACATCCCAGGTTAAAGTAGGTAGTTCAATTACACCTTCCTCTCCATTGCTTGGCCCGGTTAGCTGCAGCGCAGAGAAATCAGTACTTACAATGTCCAGATTAAAAGAACGTACTAAAGTATCGGCATTTGCTGCAGTACCCATTATAGTAACTTCGTATACGTCTGTTCCTGTTACGCCAGTCATGTCGATGGTCAGTGTTTGATCTCCATCAGCAGGCATGGTTGGATTGTTGCTAAAGTTTGCAACAGCACCAGCAGGTAAACCAAACAACTCAAAAGTAAGGGGTTCGTTGTAACCAACCAATGATAAAACCGGAAGTTGTATTTCCACAGGATTTGGAAGACATACTTGTTGTAAATAAGGTCCTGCATCAAAAGAGTAACCCGCTTCAGTAGCAGGCGTTATTTCAAAATTAAAGTTCGAAATGTCAAAGAAAATATTGTCAGCCGCTTCTACTTTAATTCGAGCGGTGGTCGTAACTTGGTCAGGTACCATCACAAAACGTGAACCAACATTAGGAACACCTTCTGCTAAAGTATGCGGGTAGGTGAAACCACCATCCGTAGAGAGTTTGATGTTGACAATCTGAGAGTTGACTGGAGCTGCGTCCGTGTCGGCTACGTCCCAGGTTACTTCTACATAATCACCTACTTCCCAGGCAATCGCATTCACATTCGGATATTCAACCAGAAACGGACCTGCCAGCGCAGTAGCATGGAAATCCATTTCATCCCAAACAACACCACTGATCTCAGGGTTATTGTCTCTCACGGAACAACGGAATTTTAAATCACGGCTATAGGTTGGCAACACCTCTTGTGGAGAACTGTTATTATTAACTACTAATCCCATTCTTGGAAAAATTCTCGTAGGAGAAGGGTTTGGAGAAAAAGAACGGAAAATAGGTTCGTTATCTTGCGGACTTCCCATCGGAGTGGTAAATGGAGAAAGGTTGTATTGCTCCCAAACGTAAGTCAGGTTGTCATCGTCTTCATCGGTAGCATCAGCCGTCAATTGGAAAGGCGTGCTGATTGGAATATAAAAACCATTAGAATAAGGCAGTGACAAAGCTGGGTAGTGATTGTTGGTTGTTGTGACTTCTGCACAGTTATTACCAGGCCCGACTTTGCTAAACAAGTGAATGGCTTGCAGTGAATTGGCATGGTAGTAATCGTGAGGACCGCTATTGTTTGTTGTGTTAGGGTTTCCACAAAGTCCAACGTACGACATAATGGTGTTCCCGTCTCCAGGTTCGTAGGCCGTACCACTTGAAATATTTGTGTCATCAGGACCATTACAATAGTTCCAGGTATGCGGTGCATTGAAAGAGTGACCTATTTCATGCGCAGCAATCCGGGTAACCGTGTAGTCCCAGTCATTATTATATTGACAAGTGATAGCAGATGCTTTATTGTTAGTACAGATAGATCCCAGACTGGCCAGGCCACCCGTATCACAATTCGTATTGAACAGGTGCCCAAAATCATAACTGTTACCTCCAATAAGCCCATTGATAACTGAGGTATTCAGACTAATCATATTTCCACTATCTTGATTATTGGGAAAAGGATCTGATCCTGAATCCATAAAAATGAGCTGATCATTATTGTCTACTAAAATGACGCGGAAACCCGTTTCGATTTCAAAAATCATGTTCAAACGATTCACACCTATCACTAACTTGGCCAATGCATTTTGTACAGTACCCTGAACGGCACCCCATTCACCCGTACAGGAGATAGCTAAACGATAGACTCTTAGTTCTACATTCTCAGTAGCACCACTTCTGACGCCAGCTGAATTGTTATGGAGCATGGTACCACTTTGTTCTTCAATATCAGTGTCAATCGCTACGGGGTCGCCATGGGTACTACAAGTCAAATGCTCAGCAGGAATCGTAGTGTGATGATCTTTTACAAAATAACTGATGTAATAATCGGTTTGGTTATCTGAATAAGGATCAATATAAATCGGCCCATTACCAAGGGTGTGAATAGCTCCATGGAAGCCTTTTGGCGTCAATGAAAAGCGAAGGCGCATTCCCTTTTGCTCAATGTTATAACCAATAAAGGATTTCATCTGAGGGTATTTTGCCGCAAGGCCAGGCTGCGTTACCGGAGAAGAGGAAACCGCAAATGTAGCCAAACTTCCATCTGGCATCGGCAGGTCAAGCAATAGCGGGTTTTGGCGTGCCTGATCTGTAAACTCTGTAGGAGCTTCCCGTAAATAATCGATCATATTCGACATGTCGAGTTGAAGTGTCTGATAATTATCTGGGATAATACCTCGGTCATCCTGAACGATGCCAATAAGGTTTTCATTGGCTGAATGCCAAAAGTTTTGTCCCCCCTGAGCCATTAAATTACTCAAGCAACAGCAAAATATAAGTGCAAATAAAATACGCATTATGTTAGTTTTTTGATTAAAATTCAAATTAGTTTGCGTGGCGTGTCCCTGTTTTTTAAAACAAGTCTAGTTTCTGTAAGAACAAATATAACTTTTAAAGATGGATTTTAGAAGTGGAAACAGGTGTTTTGTCGGCTAGTTTTATCTCTCAAGGCAGGTAAAATAAGGATGGGACAGGAATTTGACGAATAGAACGGATTTTACTGAACGCACTTCAAAGACCGATAAGCACTTTTTCGCGTAGCAAAAGAGATTACTGAGCTGCGATATAGGAAACGCGGTGCTCTACAGTCAAGTGAAAATATGCATTCTAAA
>Ga0209187_1001329_pt1 | contig 29449 bp, 22 predicted proteins | sample BantaG_FD_187430 | JGI IMG/M metagenome (GOLD analysis project Ga0209187, IMG submission 187430) | Marine algal microbial communities from Bantry Bay, Ireland - BantryBay_4 metaG (SPAdes) (version 2) | ecosystem: Host-associated > Algae > Red algae > Unclassified | place: Bantry Bay, Ireland...
CTACCTTCGGTACAAAACGTCACCGTCGGTCGTCCGTCATAACAAAGATTAAACGTAATTTTTGTATTTCAAAATAGGATCTAATGCAGATACCTTAATTGGTGTCCGATTAATTAGGGGCAAAACATTGGCTGTAAATCCAGGCACGATTAGTGTAGCAAATGCTTGTCCAGATTTTTATGCAATAACTTGGCAACAACCTCAATTGCCACCTGCTTACTATGAGATACAGGTAAAGTCAGCTAGTGATCTCAATTGGAATAATGCATTAAGTTTTAATCAACCAGTGGAATATTTGGAATTAATTATTCCTGATGATTGTATAGATATGAGGATAAGAACGGCATGTGGTGATGATCTGTTATGTCCATGGTTTAGTCAATGGAGCCATTATAGTTTTTGTGTAGATTGCTGTAATGTATCACCAAGTATAGAATTAGAAACAACAGGTTGTGAGCTCAGAGCGACAAATACAGGAACAGGAGATTATGAACTGATTGAATGGGATTTAGGTGATGATACGATTTTGTTAGGTGAGTCGATAATTTATAAATATGGTTCTATAGGCACTTACGAAGTTTGCGTAACATATTATTGTACCAATGGGACTATAGATGAATATTGTGAGGAAGTGCAAATTGGATTTTGTTGCGTAGAAAGAGATGTGAGTTTTGATAAGTTGAATGGTACTTGTGATATTGCATTTACTCCAATTATTACAGGTGGCGTAGTGAATTCGTATTTATGGGATTTTGGAGATGGTGTCACATCTGAAGAAGAATTTCCAGTTCATGTTTATCATACATCGGGAGTTTTTGAAGTTTGTCTGAAAATAATTTTTGATGATTTTTGCACAGAACTATTTTGTCAAACCTTAGAAGCTGAATCTTGCTGCGAAGACAATGAAATTGATTTTACAAATCAAGGCAATTCTTGTTCGATTCTATTTGAGCCAACTATAATTGGAGATAACCCCATTTCGTATCATTGGACTTTTGGAGATGGAAATTCGAGTGTTTTACTTGAGCCTGATCATGAATATGTTGTTCCTGGAAATTACACTGTTTGTTTTGAAGTTGTATATGAATCAGGTTGCGTAGAGGAAATTTGTAAACAGATTGAAGTAGAATTCTGTTTTGATGATCATCATCTTGAATTTTTAAATTTTATAGGATCTTGTTCTTCACAATTTATAATTATATCTATAAATGAGCCTCCGATCTCTTATGAATAGGATTTTGGAGACGGTAATACTAGCAGTGAGAGGGATCCTTCTCACCCATATACTCAGGATGGTGAATATCTGGTATGTGTTACAGGTACCTATGAAGATGCTTGTGAGAAAGAATTTTGTAAAACCGTTCAAATCACGACTTGTTGTTCAAATAGATCAGTATCCATTTTATACGAGTTTAGAAGGAGACTGTTATAAATTTACGCCTCAAATTTCTGGAGGAATTCCTGAATCATATTTATGGGAGGCAACTGATGGTAGCACAAGTTCTTCAGATTGCCCTGTCTTTGATTTTAATGAATATGCAGTAATGGTATCAACTGTAGTATTCCAAAATGGCTGCACGATATCATATTCACCAGGACTATTATTTCAACCTTGTTGTATGAATAAAGATGTGGACATGGAAATTACTGGAAATTGCATAAAGTCATATCAATCAGTTGGAGAGGGAATGGGAGCAATCAATTGGTTGTGGGATCTAGGTGACGGAATGACGGTAAACTCTGAGGCATTTACCTATGAACACGAAGAACCAGGCAACTCTGCAATCTTCTATATCTATACTGACCTCCGCTCCTCTATCAATTTCGATCTCACACAACCACTTTCATAAGTAACTTCTAGACAGATAAGATGAGAACGGTAATGAGAAATATACTAAAACGTATTCCTATGAACCATTAAATTGTGCTATCTTTTTTGTAATTAGACTTGGCATTGATAGAGTTGAGGTGGCTATGAAGAGTGTGCTTCATTAATTATCTCGTCAATTAGCTTTCCAACCGAACGCTTCACGCATCTTGTTATAGATTTCAGTATTTTCATAAATGCCGCCAAATAATTCAGCTTGGGGACCATAAGCAAAGACAGGTACCATGGTACCTGTATGATAAGTTGAAGTAAATGCGCCTACTATGGTGTCATGAGTAGATTCTTGTTGAATGGCAAAACCGCCTGTTTCGTGATCTGCAGTTACAATGACTAGTGTCTCTTTATTTTTTTTGGCAAATGCTAGCGCCTGTGACACGACTTGTTCAAAATCGAGAAATTCTGAAATGATATAGTCGGTTTTATTTGCATGTCCACCCCAATCAATTTGTGAACCTTCTATCATTAAAAAGAATCCTTTATCACTGCGGCCATCTAGAAAGTTCATCGCAATCTTGCTAGCCACAGGTAAGTAATCTCTGCCTTGTGATTTTGGTAATGGCTCTTCATCGGAAGTCAAATAACCAAAATTTTTAGACTTATCAATTGTCACATCACCGAGATTTTCTTGGAAATAATCTGACATGGCATACCCTTTAGCTTCTAATTCCTTGACTAAGTTACGGTCATCATTGTCACGTCTGTTGAAAAATTTTAATCCGCCTCCAATAAATAGATCTATTTCAGTATCCAAAAAGTCTTCTGCTATTTCTTCATAGTTTTTTCTGTATTCATTATGCGCAATAAAACATGCAGGAGTAGCATGTACGATTGATGAACTTGCAACTAACCCCGTTGCATATTTCTTACTTTCTGCCTCTTCAAGAATCGTCTTAAGGGGTTTCTTATTGTCATCTACAGAAATTGCACCATTATAGGTTTTGTGGCCGCAAGCAAATGCAGTTGCCGCCGCTGCCGAATCTGTGATTAATTTATCCGAAGAATATGGCTTGTGTAAGCCGATAATCTGAAATCCCTCAAGAGAAGTTTTGTTACCGTTCGAATACATCCCTGCTGTCAGTTGCCCTAGACCCATTCCATCACCTACAAGAAAGATGATGTTTTTTGCTTGAGTGGGTTTAGTATTTGTAGTAATGATGTTGTCATTAACTAGAACTGGTTGTTGTTCTGTTGATTTACAAGCAAGTAAGCAAATCGTTATGGTAATTAATGTATAGAATTGTTTCATGCGATGGACACTTTAGGTTTTCGGATTACATAACTGTTAATAAAGAAGTCATGAAGACACTGCTTATTTTTTGTAAATATGCACATAAAATAGCCTATAAAAAGAATCATTTGTGAAAGTATTTTCCCTGTATTCCGCATCAATGCTTGAACGAGAGATAAGCCTTTCCCATTTTGTTGAATGACCCTTATACCTACCAGCTGTTTCCCTGGGGTTGCCATTTTACGCTGTGATTCGAAGTAACTGAAATACAATATATTCAATCCTGTTAAAGTATAATTATATGCTTGTAAATGTCCGGTATCATTGTTATAAGCAGTAATCATTTCATCAATGCTCATTCCTTCAAAATCAGGCACAAGACTCAGACCAACAGATTTTAATAGAATTGCTAGAATCGTGATACCCATCATGAAAATGAGCATATCAATAGCAAATGCAGCTAAACGTAAACCAAATCCCGCATGAGTATATGTTGATACAGTTTGCCCCATCCGTGCAAGTTAGGAATAGCAGCTGAGTTTGTGAAAGAGAATCTTAATTTCTAATAGACACATCCACTTTCATCCCATACTTAGGTCGCAAAGTAATCAACGGTTCAACATCTATCTGCTGATTTTCATCTACTTCAAAGTCAAATGATTTCAACAAATGATACATGGCAAGAATCATCTCAGTCCAAGCAAATTGCTGACCGATGCAGAGTCTTGGTCCACCACCGAATGGGAAGTAAGCATAAGTGGCTATGTTCTTTTTGTTTTCTGCTGAAAAACGATCTGGATCAAATTTTTCTGGATTTTCCCACAATGCTTTAGAATGATGAACACCATAAATATAAATGCCTACGAGTTCTCCCTTCTCTATTTTAACGCCATTAACTTCATCGTCTTCTAATGCTACTCGATCTGTGATCCAAGCCGGTGGATACAGCCGCATCGCTTCTGAGATGACTTGGCGAGTGTACGTCAACTGTGCTATATGTTCAAATCCTGGATTTTCAGGTATATCAATGGAATCAATTTCTCTAAGCAGTCTTTCTTTAAGTTCAGGATGTTTGTCAAGTAGGTACAAACTCCAAGTCAAGGCATTCGCAGTAGTCTCGTGACCTGCTGCAAAGATGATCAAGATCTCTGCTAAAATTTGTTTATTGGTCATACTCTCACCTGTATCCTCGTACTTGGAGTTTAGTAACATGTCCAGTAAATCGTCAAATTCTTCTGTTGACTTTCGTCTGTCATCTATCAGTTTATTTAATAATGTCTTGCTACTTTCGATAGCTTTATCGTATGTCTTTTCTTCTCCATTCAACGCTCTCCACCACTTGAAAAATGGCTGCCTCACATCTTTGATTACTGCAATTTGGACTGTAATAACGGCGTCTCCGATTATAGATAAATCCTCTTCAGTAATGGCAGATCCAAATAGAGAAGTAGAAACAATCTTCAAGGTCAGATTGACCATATCCTTTGTCAGTTCAATCTCTGTATTGCCGGTCTGGATGTCTTTTTTTATGTTCTCAACATGGTCCTTGATGACTTGGTCCATTGAAGCTACCAAAGATTTCAATTTCTTTTTGTGGAAACCTGGTTGAATTAGTCTTCTTTGTTTTAGCCAGTAATCACCATCAGTCGTCAGCAAGCCATATCCAGAATATTTGGCTAAACTCTTGGTTTGCAGTTTGGACTTATAATAGTTTTTGTGATTTTTCTGTAATACATGCTGAATGATTTCTGGGTCTTGGGTCATGATGGACCGATTGATTCCGCCTAGATGTACCCGATATGTCTGAGTCCCCATTTCTTCGATTGTCTCATTGATTAGCGGAATAGGGTTGTTAATGAATTTAAAAATATTGAGGATTGTCTTAATACGTGGTACTTGAGGAATCTGATTGGACATAGAGAAAGTTATGGTAATTAAACTTAGTAAAGGAATAAAAAGTTGAGTCAAACCTTAGCTAAATATGTTTCTTTGATCACTTTAACAATAGTGTGAAAATAGACAAGATGAAGTCCCAAATTGAACAATGTGCATACTAAGCAAGAATAGCTTCATTTATAATGATCTTCATCAATGTTAGTTGAATGAATACGATCTTCAATCCACTTTACTATTTTAGCAAAAATCATTGTAGAGTATCAAATACAATAAGTGATTTTTCTTTAGAAATCTTGAATCACATAAAAGGATAAATGCATAGGTCATCTTTTTATAAATGTATGTACTCTATCATTCTAGGTGGTTCATTTCAATACTGATATTTAAATGATAATTACATCCAAGTTACCCAAGTCAGAAATTACCATTTTCACCGTTATGTCCGCATTGGCAAAAGAATACGACGCCATCAATCTAGGGCAGGGATTTCCTGATTTTGATTGTGACTATGAATTAAAAGAGTTAGTTGTAAAATACGTAAATGATGCCAAACATCAATACTGTCCAATGCCAGGTTTACTGGAGTTACGGCAAGCCATTAGTGCTAAATTACTTCATACTTGTCAACAACCCATTGATCCTAAAAATGAAATCTGTATTACGGCGGGAGCGACGCAAGCATTATTTACTGCCATAACGGCTTTTGTCCATTCAGGTGACGAAGTAATTATTTTTGAACCTGCTTATGATTGCTATATTCCAGCAGTCCAAATTGCAGGTGGCATTCCCAAAGCGTATCAAATGGTTTATCCAGACTATCGCATTGATTGGGGTAGGATAGAGGAGATGGTTACGGATAGAACCAAGATGATCATTGTTAATACACCCCACAATCCCACGGGTACAATACTTCAGGAAAAAGACCTTGTCGCGTTGCAAAATATTGTAGCAGATAAAAATATTATCGTATTGAGTGATGAGGTGTATGAGCATTTGATTTATGATGGCGAAATACATCAAAGTGTCATTCGATTCCCTCAATTATACCAACAAAGTTTAGCTGTTTTTTCCTTTGGAAAAACCTTTCACAGCACTGGTTGGAAAATAGGATATGCTGTAGGTCCAAAACAGTTGATGGACGAATTTAAAAATGTACACCAATGGAATGTGTTTTGTGTCAATTCTTTTTTACAATATGCTTTAGCAGAACATTTACAGGATCCGAATTCTTATGAAAAGTTACCTGAGTTTTTTAGAAAGAAAAGAGATTTTTTAACCGATCGCTTATCAAAAACACCCTTTATCCGAAAGCTATCAAAAGGCACGTTTTTCCAATTATTATATTATGGTAATATCTCTAAAATGGAGGATGTCGAATTTGCAAAATATCTGACTAAAGAAATTGGGGTAGCAGCTATTCCCCTTTCTCCATTCTATTCAGAACCGCCTGGAGATAAAGTTATCCGTCTGTGTTTTGCGAAGAAGGAAGAGACCTTGTCTGCGGCTGCTGAACGGTTGAGTAAACTGACGAAATTGCCTAAACAATAGCTACCTGTATGTAGTGTTGATCTCTCAAACGATAAAAAATCCTAAAATCAATTCATCCTACAAATCCTAATTCAGACGACTTTACGATTTAAGATTTCTGATTTAAGAAAAGAAATCTTCTACTTACTTAAGCTACGCAACTTCAAATAAGCCTGCAGCTCCCATACCACCACCGACACACATCGTGCAAACAACGTATTTAGCGCCTCTTCTTTTTCCTTCAATTAACGCATGTCCAACCATTCTAGATCCAGTCATGCCGTATGGGTGACCGATAGAAATAGAACCACCGTTCACGTTTAGGATGTCATTGTTGATTCCTAATTTATCTCTACAATAAATGACCTGAACAGCAAATGCTTCGTTAAGCTCCCAAAGGTCTATATCATTGATACTAAGACCATGTTGCTTTAACAGTTTTGGTATTGCGAATACTGGTCCTATGCCCATTTCGTCTGGCTCACAACCTGCGACTGCTATACCTCTATATATACCTAGTGGTTCTATGTTTCTTTGTTCAGCTAATGTGCTATCCATGAGCACACATGCTGATGCAGCATCTGACAATTGAGATGCATTTCCAGCTGTGATTGTACCACCTTCATTAACAAGTCGCAATCCAGAAAGTCCTTCTAATGTAGTCCCTGGACGATTGCCTTCATCTTTAGAAATAGTCACATCCTCGTAACCAATTGGCTTTGGATTTCCTTTTTCATAGATCGCTTTGTTTGTAGAAACGGTAATTATTTCATCATCAAATTTACCAGCTTCTTGAGCAGCCGCAGTTCTCAACTGACTGGTGTATCCATACTCATCTTGCGCTTCTCTGCTGATGCCGTATCTGCTAGCGACAACTTCAGCTGTAGCAAGCATTGGCATATAGACATCTTTATGGTCAGCAACTAAATTGCGATCGATAATTTTATGCATATTCATATGTTGGTTTTGAACCAGACTTATAGACTCTAGACCACCACCAACGACTGTTTGCATGCCGTCGACAATAATTTGTTTAGCTGCTGTTGCAATTGCCATCATTCCAGAAGAACACTGTCTGTCTATAGTCATACCAGCAACAGTTACTGGCAATCCACCTGCCAAACCAGCAAGTCTACCAACATTGGGGCTTGAACTGCCTTGACCAAGGCCACATCCCATGATACAATCATCGACTTCTTTTGGATCTACTCCAGATTTTTTCACTGCTTCTTTTATTGCAAATCCTCCAAGAGTAGGGGCGTAAGTGTTGTTAAATGCGCCTTTATAGGCTTTGCCAATTGGTGTTCTGGCTGTGGAGACAATTACTGCTTCTTTCATGTGTTTACTTTTCAAATTTTTCTAATGACCAATAATACTTTATTTTCCTAGGATTATATCTGCAATTGCAAATATTCTAATGCTTAGGTAATTCAGCTAACAAATCGAAATTAGCTAACTCAACTTCTCTTCGATGTGATTTGCAATTGATGCTGACTCTTCCATTATGATACCAAGTATGCCACCTAATTTGTAATTATCAAAACCAAGGAAGTAAATGTTTTCATGGAATCCAGTTCCTATTGGTGGGGCGGGACAGTCGTATTTATCCAACACTTGTGTGCCATTCTCCAGTAGCTGTTCGATTTTGGGTTTGTACCCTGTTGCCAATATGATGTCTGTGATCTCTTGTTCTTTTCCGTTTGTGAAAGTGATTATTTGCTTATTGATTTGTTTGATCGCTGGGTGGACGATGATCTTTCCATCCTTTATGGCTTGTACTGTTCCAATATCAACAACAGGTGTTTTTCCAGTTACCAGCAGCTGCTTTGTCGGACTCATTTTAGGACTCTCAACGCCGTATTTTGATAAATTACCTATGTATAAACTTCTAATAAATGTACCAAGAGCTGTCCCGATGCCAAAAGGTATTTTTGCTAATTGTTTGGCAGTCACTTGTACTGGTCTGCCATTCAAATCTCTTGGGACTATGTTGACAGGACCTCGGACTGACAAGTACGTTTCGATGTTGGCTTCGGCGAGGTCTAGCGCTATTTCTGCTCCAGTATTACCCATGCCAATAACAAGTACTTTTTTTCCTTGGTAAGGTGTTGTGTTTTTATACGATACACTATGTTCGATGCTTCCGCTGAATGATTCTTGACCTTCGAACGTTGGGATGTTAGGTTCTCGATTGACACCTGTCGCGATGATCACAATTTCTGATGTTCTTTGATTGCCATTCTCGTCTTCGAGTTTCCATACCCCATTTGATTTACTGATGTTTTTAATTTTAAAATTGAATATTGGTTTGATATTGAATTCATCTGCATAAGACTCGAAATATGCCACTAGTTTATCTTTAGGCACATATAATGGATAATCTTCGGGGAATGGTTTGTGCGGTAAATGAGACCATTGTTTTACTGTGTGCAAATGCAACCTGTCATAGTGATTTCTCCAGCTATTTGCAATGTGGGGGCTACCTTCAAGAATGGTATATGGGATTCCCTTATGGCTCAATCTTCCAGCGACCCCTAAACCCGCCGGACCTGCCCCAATGATGGTAATTTTATCAGTTGGAATGCTCATACGACTAACTTATGATTGTTAATTGATTGAATAATGTGTTCTGGAATATTGATAGATTTTCGCTTATCAAGATCAAACATGACTAGTTTGATATCCACGATTGCGCTCAGTACTTTGGTTTCTAAATTATACATTTCGTGACAGAATTGCATCACCTTTGACGTTGTTCCGATCGCATGACTGTAGATGTTTATAATGTCATCTTCAAATACTTCTCGCTTGTATTGGATCAATTGTTCTACAACTGCAATCCCCAATTTTTGTTTCTTCATATACTGACTGCTTAACCCTAATTCTTGACTGAAACTTCTGCCAGCATGCTCAAATTTATTGATGTAATACATGACATTCATATGGTTGTTAGAATCACATTCATTGGCCAATACTGCGCCTTTATAGCTGCAAAATTTCTGTGGATGATCCATTGCTATTAAATTATATTGTCATTTTTTTTGGAATAAATTGTCTCAGGTATTGATGGCTTTGAACCAGCGAATCAATTCGTTTTTCTAAAGTGCCTTCGTAGGCTCGATCTTCTACTTCGACACAGACAGGGCCTGTATACCCAATGCTTGTCAATGTAGAGAAAAATTTCTCCCAGTTGATATCTCCAAGCCCAGGTAATTTGGGTGTGTGCCATTCATTAGGTGGGGTCATGATACCGACTTGATTTAATCGTTCGTGATCGACTCGCACATCCTTGGCGTGTATGTGAAATAATTTGTCTTTAAAATTTATTATCGGCGCAAGGTAATCCATATGCTGCCATACCATGTGTGAAGGATCGTAATTGAGTCCAAAAAAGTCACTGTCAATATCAGCAAACATCTCTGACCATATTTTTGGTGTAGTTGCTAGATTTTTACCTCCCGGCCACTCATCTCCGGTAAATATCATTGGACAATTTTCGATACCTATTTTGATGCCGTTGGCTTTGGCATATGAAATAATACCAGTCCAAACTGTTTTAAATCTGTGCCAATTATCAGCCACTGACTTAGTATGGTCTCTCCCCACAAATGTATTAATCACAGGGATCTTTAGTATCGCAGCGGCATCGATGACTTTTATAAGATGATCAATATAGAATGAAGATTCTTGTTCATCAGCAACGAGTGGATTTGGATAATAACCAAGGCCACTTATGAAGACATTATATCTGGTACAAATATTATTTATATGATTGATGTATGAATTGTCGAGAAAACTCACATCTATATGAGTCACTCCGGCATATCTGCGTGTGGATTTTCCAACGGGCCAACACATAATTTCAACACAATCATAACCAATTTCAGATGCTATTTGAATAACTCTTTCGAAGTTTTCTTCAGGTAATATAGCGGAAACAAAACCTAACTGCATGGGTGCTTATTGTCGAAACAAGTTAAGCAATTAGTTAGAGTAAATAAGGTGAATAAAAAAAGGGAGCAAATCCTGGCGATCAACTCCCTTGATTAAAATAAGTGTCGGTAACTTATGTTCCCTGAGAACAGTAGGGATCATTCTACAATTCGTATTACTCTAATGAGTGAGAATAATGATCCATACCCCTTCCTAATATGAACCACTTCTGCATAAAATCGGAATTTCTGCAAAATGACCCTATTGTTCCTGAGCACAATGATTTATCTTATATAGCGCTAAAAACGTGGTTCAACCTGAACTCTGAGAAATTCAAGGGGAACCACGATGAGCATAATGTATTAGAACTTTCGATACTTATATCGATATGCAAATATATAGTGATAGCACAGTGATTTTATATAGGTAAAACCTAATATTTGACCAAGGGGAAACCCTTATATGCCGAATAAAAAGTGGTTTGGGTTAAGTTGACAAATATATTGTTTGATATCAAGGCGAAAAGCATAGTAAATCCAAGTATTTAAGAGCATTTTCAACAATAATAGAGAGCAAAAACATTGTCAAATGACCCAAAATGAATTCTTTTTGGTATAATCTAAGCTAAAGTAGGCTCTGCAGTTGTAATAGGTATGTGAATAATGACTGAGGTTCCTCTTCCTGGAGCTGTATCGATGTTTAAATCACCTTTCAATACATTAACTCTAGATTTCATAGAGTCTAATCCAAGACCTTTAGTGACCCAATTGATATTGAACCCTTTTCCATCATCTTCCACTTTAACAATGAGCTCCTGGTCAGCTTTGGATAGTTGAACATCGACTTCAGTGGCATCGGCATGTTTGATGACATTATTGAGTAATTCTTGTATAATACGATAGAGGTTCAATTTGGAATTATAGTCTAATTCTATATCGCTAACATAGGTGTGGAAAGTCATTTCTACATTAGAATTTGCATTGTACTTATTAATAAGATCTCTGATCGCTGCTTCCAAGCCTATATTATCTAGTGAAGCAGGTTTGAGATTTCTAGCAATCTCTCTGACTTCAGAACAAGCACCATCAATTAATTTAGAAATCTGATGGAAAGGACGCAGATCGGATAGTTTGTTGTCCATGACCACATGCTCAAATTGGAGCTTTAAAGCTGAAAGTGTACCACCAAGACTGTCGTGCAAATCATTGGCAATTCTGTTTCTTTCTGCTTCTTGTCCTGCAACCATCGAGCTAAGGCTCTGGATTTTCATATTGTTCTCTAACTTGACTATCCGCTGTTTATCTATCTCCTCTCTTTGGTTTGAAATTAATGCATTGACACTTAGTTTTTGCTTGTAAAATCGTACGATGTAATAGGTAGCAAGTAAGGATACGAGTATCGCAAACCCCAAATAAATATTCCACCAAGTCTTTTTTGAAGATTTGGTTTCTAGAATTTCATTTTCATCTTCGACAACTCCAAGTTGTTCTTCAAGGTTTTCTTTTTCGGCTTTTTCAGCGGACCTGCTTACTGTGGATTCATCTTCTTTATCTCTAATCAAAGTGAGTATGTCATTGTATTTTTGACTGTACTTTAGAGCTTCCTGATAGTTTCCTATTGCTTTCTGTGCTTCTATTCCATTCTTATATAAGCTAGCCATTTGTCTGTTATCTGCAATATCAAGACTCTCAATGTAATTTAAGTAGTCAATGGCCGCTTCAGGATTATTGATTCTCATTTGATTAGAAATGATTGATAACCCTATGTCCGCAAGAAATTTATCATCATATTTATTGTCGTCTTCCAGATTAAAAAGATCACAGCTCATATTAAAATCTTCAATATTGCTCAATAAAGAGAGTTCTGGTCTACCGCCAATAGCAGTTAATTTACTACCCAACAATCTGCTTTTTATCATGGCTAGACTGTCATTTATGTCAGAGCTGATCTTTGATGCTTGCTTGATGTATTCTTGCGCTTTGTCCAGTTCAAATTTTTGCTCATGCAATTGTGCTAATACATAATTTGCATGGATCATTTCTTGCTGGATATTTTGTCTTTTAAAATAGTCTAAGGCCTCCTCTGCTTCACTTAGAGCAAAATCTTTTTTGACGCCACGAGTATACAGTACTTCTGCATATTCCAGCTTAGCTTGAAAATAGCCTGTCGAATCTTGACAAAATTTAAAGCATGATTCACTGCGTTCTAAATCTTCAAGAATATATTCAATAGCTGATCCATTTAGTTTATCTCTAGATGCTCTCTCCAAGTGTAAGCTTCCAAGGTAGCACCAATTCTTTGCTTCTCTTGCGTTCTTCATTTCGGCCTTTAGCTCATCTATGGACAGTAGAGATGGAACCTGAGCATTCAGCTCCATTAAAGCGATAAAAAGAATGAATGTGACAACAATTAACCTCATATTGTAAAAATGGTAGCTGAGACAACAGCAAAATATAGGGTATTCACTATATTTTAGCTCGTTAAGCTATTTTAATTTTATCAATTGCTATAATTTTATCTAATAAAAGAAACGCACCATGATCAATATCCTTGTTGTCGATGACCATAAAATGTTCGTAGATGGACTGGAATCAATTTTAGCACATGAAGAAGGAATCAATTTAAAACATAAATGTTATACTGCAAGAGAGGTTTATGTAGACAATAAATTGGAGGAGGTAAATGTCGTTTTGCTAGACATCAATTTACCCGATCAAAGTGGGCTTGATGTATGTAAAAATTTGATCAAAAATTATAAAGGCGTAAAGATTTTAGTCCTATCCATGTACGATGAAGAAAGTTACATCACAGAAATTCTCAAAAGTGGAGCATTGGGGTACATTCTTAAAAATACTGGAAGAAAAGAACTTATTACAGCTATTCGTACTGTAGCCACTGGAAAGACCTACTTCAGCGAAGCAGTCACAAAAACGATTATGAATGGCCTTATCAATAAAACGAAAAAGGCAAAGCAAAGTGAAAAAGTGGTCCCCAAAATCACCCGAAGAGAAAGAGAAGTATTGTCTCTGATCATGGAACAAAATACTAATCAGGAAATCGCAAAACAATTATTCATTAGCTTAAAGACGGTAGAAGCACATAGGAGCAATTTACTCTATAAATTAAATGTAAGAAATACCGCTGGATTGGTTAAGACAGCCATCGAAAACAAATTATTGGAGATTCCAGCTTAATGTAGTGTTATGCTAGATATTGACTTTATTCCATCTTACACAGAACGACTTCTTAGTGAGTTTTAAGAGGTTAAGGACCCAGAAAAATGTCATCTACTTTACAAGAGAACATTTCTATTTTGCCTATGCGCATATAGATTGATATTCATTAGATTTTCTTTCCAAATATGTATACCATTACTATCATATTTTCAAGTAATTTTACTTAGAGCTGATTCAAACCCCAAGGCAATCAAATATTTATATATTTTCTAAGTAGACATAAAGCTTGTTCTACACATTTTTTTTAAGCATATCAAATACTTATACTATGAAATTATTTAGCTTAATTTTTACGCTACTCGTCAGCATTACAGCAATGAATGCACAAACTTATACAGGTATAGCTGTGATAACAGGAGCGAATGAAGTACCCTTAAATACTAGTCCTGCAATTGGGTCTTTGACTTGTACATATGATGCAGCAACTGGAATGATAAACCTTCATGCAACTTATTCTAATTTACAAGGAACTCTAACTGTTTCACATTTACACGCAAACGTAGCTGGAGCTAATGGAGGGGTAATTCTTAATTTAAATCCAACTGCAGGATCTAGCTCAGGCGTCATTTCAGGAACTTTCGCTTTTCCAGCTGCTAATGAGGCTGCCTTACTCTCTGGTGGCATTTACATCAATATTCACTCCAGTGCATTTGGCGGCGGTGAAATTAGGGGACAATTAATTTTGCATCAAATAGGCGGAAACTTACTTACTTCGGGTCAACCTGCATCAAGTGTTGATCATATTACCTCAGAAGGAGGAGACTTCTATGTGACTAGAAACATTCATGGCGTTATTCTTACTTCTCCAAATAATGATTGTTTTCGCATTAGAGTGCTAGATAATGGTAGGGTCATTACAGAGCCAGTTGTTTGTCCATAGAATAAGAAATCTAATATTATATACATATAAAAGCTAGTCATGGGTTGAACCTATGATTAGTTTTTTTTTGATTCTTTTGATTTGAGTCTTGCCTGATTACAATTTCTCAATGAGTATATGACAATGGCGCTACAAACATTGATTTAAGGTTTTGTACATATGTTATACAAAACCTTCCTAACTTTATCATAAGACAAACAGACAGCAAATATAATGTACTGACTTTCAATGCTTTAGTTCACTGGGTATCGGGATTAATAATACATTAATCCTGAACGAGGTTTGTATGCGAAATTGTATCCTTTAAGTCTAGTATCGAAGACTCCTTTTTTTCATTTCAGCCCTTATCATGCATGCATGTAAAGGTCTTAAATAAAAAAATCCCTTCGCTGTAAGCAGCGAAAGGATTCGTGTTCGTCGGGGTAGCAGGATTCGAACCTGCGACCCCCTGTTCCCAAAACAGGTGCGCTAACCGGACTGCGCTACACCCCGAACAATAAATGAGCTGCGAAAATACCTTTTATTTTAATATTTCCAAATACTCATTTGCGGTGAGAGGGGGATTCGAACCCCCGGTACCAGTTTCCCAGTACGTCAGTTTAGCAAACTGATGGTTTCAGCCACTCACCCACCTCACCGAAGCGGCAACTTTTCAACTTTGTGAATAGTCGAGCGAGCGCAAAGATAAATCCTGATTTATTCAATTCCAACAGTTTATGCTTTTAATATTTTTGAAATTATTTGAGACACAAAAGGCCATGCACCAAATTTTATTTCACTTTCCTCTCTTTGAGAGCCAATAATCTTTGCATTTTAAGACAAATCATTTTTTTATGGGGTTTTTGTAGTAGATTTATATGAATTTGTAAAGTATTTGTAGAACTACAATATTTTAAATCTTGATATTTTACACCACTTTCAGCTGCGCTTCATTATATTCTATTGAGAAATACCTATTGCACGAAATGCACCCATGATAATGTCGGCATCAAATACGATCAGTGAAGAGCATTCCGTACTCTTAACAAGATTGGTTAGGCTTAACTTCCTGATGAACACTATTTACATAGGGTTAATCGGCTATTTTCTGTTTGAAGATTTTCAACTTGACAATCCTGTCAAGTTATTATCATTCATCATTATCTTAGCTTTTGTCATTTATATATCATTTACTTACGATCTGACAAAAAATAACAATACACTCACCTTTTTACTAGGTATAATTGTTTTATCATTTGCTTCTTTTATGATTCCAGAATTGCGTTTGGAGGGATTGATTTTTCTAAATATCGCTTTTCTTACAGTCGTCTTATCTGAAGATAAGTTTAAGAAATTAAGTTATATAATTATTGCCTTTGTATTGGCAGTAATTTCACTTTGTCATGAGTATACAGGGATGCAGCAACACGATTCCTTCAATATAGCTTTAACTGGCTTTTTAGTCATTGGTTTTTTTGCTTGTGATTTGACCTTTAAGACATACATTGCTTCAAGATACAACGATCTAAAACTTGAATTTCTACGCGAGAAGAATATAGTCAATGAGCAATATTCTACATTATTCAAAAATTCAATTGACCCCATATTACTCATTGACACTGAGCAATATAAAATTACTGAAGTCAATCATTCTGGTTCTAATTTACTGGGCGCTTCAGAGAAGGAACTAATCGGTAAAAGCTTACATGATTTTCTTATTAAAAATAATGATTCAAATATCAAATTGATTGAAGAGTTAGAAGCTAATCCTTCAGATAATCACTTAGAGACTAATCGCAAAATTTATAATGGTAATTGTGTTTTCCAAAATAAGGATAATTCAAATAGATACTGCCAGATTCAAGTCATACCAGTAGAAAATAAACAGGGCTTTAGTTATTTGCTTTGTGTCGATAGAACAGAAGAAATACAGACAAAGCAGCAATTAGAGGAAGCGAGTCAAGATTATAGAAATATATTTGATAATAATTTGCTAGGTGTCAATTCATTAGATGAAGAATCATTAATTATCAAAACGAATCACTCATTTTGTGAAATGGTAGGCGTTGGTAAAGAAGAATTAATAGGCAAATCAATCACAAATTTCGTACATAAGGATTCTATTGCTGAAATAAATGAGTTGCTCTTACTTCTGAAGAAGGGAGAAATTCAATCTTTTATCCAAGAAATAAAATTTAGTCGAGCTGACGGTAATGTATTGCAGTCACTTATTTCTGTTAAAGGTGTATATCAGAAACAATCCTTAATTCAAGCTGTTTTCACCGTTCAAGACATATCACAAAGAAAGGAAATTGAAAAGTCTCTGACTCAATCTGAATTGAAATACCGTAAAATATTTGATAATTCATTGAGTGGGCTTGCTCTCGTGACCAACTGGAAATTTTTGGATGCTAATAAATCTTGCACTCAAGTTTTGGAATTAGAAGAATCCGAAATCATAGGCAAGGATGTGTTGGATTTTGTACATCCTGATGATATAGAATATGCTAGGCAAGAAGGTAATTCACTATTGGGCGGAGATGATATACAAAAGCAAATTATTCTAAGGATTATGGTTGGAGACAAGGAGAAGAAGTTGCTTGTGAGTATGACAGAAAGTGAAGATTCTTTAGGAGAATATGATAGTATTATAATTTTAAATTTTATTGATTTAACTGAGTTGTTAAATATGCAAACTCAATTAAATGAACGTCAAGCGATTTATGAGTCTTTAGTGTCTAGTTCTTTTACTGGCATTGATGTTTGCGAATATAGGTATAATGAACAGGAGGGCAAAAATGAAATTAAATTACTTTACCGTAATGAATTATTGTCTAATTATTTAAACGATCCTAACAACGAAAATAATTTTATCTATTTAGAAAGTTTGCAAAAAAATACGCCACATAGAACAGTTGATGGAAATTTATCTTCAGAGGAATATTACAAGGTGATACAAGAATTGATTAATGAGAAAAGTGCTAATTTCGAATGGAGCTTTAAAGGTGTTGACGGTATTCGTGATTTTATTGTTTTTGTGAGGCTTGTACAAGTGGATGGGAAATCACTGTTAATTAGAAATGTTTTAGATGTAACAGAAAAAAGAAAGAAGGATAACATTATTCTCAATCAACTGTATGACATTAATAAAAAGAATGAAGAGTTAGAAAAATATATTGAATCTAATTTACAACTGGAAAATTTTGCCTACATCGCATCGCATGATTTAAAAGCACCACTTCGAACAGTATCTAGTTTTGCATATTTGCTTAAAAAGAATTCCTATGAACATATTAATAGTAAGGGGCAAAAGTATCTAGATATTATTATTTCTAGTTCATCAAGTATGCAAGTGTTGATAAATGATCTGCTTCAATTTGCTCGAATTAATCAAGATAAACTAACCATTAAACGTGTTGATGTTCAAAAGTTTTTAAATCGATGTGTCGAAGATATACATCAAGATATTGTGGATAGTAAAGGTAAGGTCGAATTTTTAAATCTCCCTAATTTTATATTAGCTGATGAGGTAAAACTTGTACAATTATTTCAGAATTTAGTGCGAAACGGCTTAAAATTTAGACGACAAGGAGTTGATCCAGTCATTCAAATTGGCTGTAAAGAGAATCCCCTGGAATGGGTCTTTTCAGTAGCGGATAATGGTATTGGAATCCATGTGCAAGATCAAGAAAAAATTTTTGGGATATTTAATAAACTTCACAGCAATGACGCCTTTGAAGGCACTGGTTTGGGCCTCACAATTTGTAAGAAAATAGTAGAAAAACACGGCGGCACCATTTGGCTAGAATCCACAGTGAAACAAGGAACTACTTTTTACTTTTCAGTCCCGAAGAAAGAAATCGTAAGTATGGAAATTAAACAATTCAATAGGAAAATGAAATCGTTATCTGCAAAGGGTGTTCCATCTCCGCAATAAATGTTAATAATCGATTTATGTATATTTATCAAAAATTAGCTTTTGACGACTCTTGTAGATACCATTAATAAATTGCAACATCACGGCCTTCGTAAAACACAAGTGAGGCTTGCTGTTCTTCAAAAATTCATTGATCGCAAAGGAGAAGCTCTGTCTAATACTGATCTAGAAGCAAGCATTATTGATATAGACCGCATTACCTTATACAGAACTCTTCGTGTATTCGAAGAGAATGGATTGATTCACCAAGCGATCGATCGCACTGGAAAAGCAAAATATGCTCTGTGTCAAGACAATTGTGAAAAGGAACACCACTCAGATGAACACGCTCATTTTCATTGTCAAAAATGTGATACAACAGAGTGTATTGATGGCAAAATTCAATCTTCTGTTCATTTGCCAGAGAATTATACCGTCCAACAAATTCATCTCTTAGTGGAAGGCGTATGCGAAAACTGTAAATAAAAAAAGCAGTCTTCAATAAGAAAACTGCTTTTTAAACCTCTCAGACGTTTTATCTAATCTGGTACATTTGCCGGGTTCAACAAATCATAAAATTGATCAAGCTTCGGCAGAATTATAATTCTAGTTCGTCTGTTAGTTGATTTACCTTCTTCAGTGTCGTTACTCGCTAAGGCATTCCATTCTCCTCTACCTGCTGCAATTAATCTGTTTGGATCAATGCCATACTTAGTCTGAAGAGTCCTGACCACAGAAGTAGCTCTTTTTACACTCAAATCCCAGTTATCCTCAAAACAAGAACTTCTAATTGGGTCATTGTCTGTATAACCTTCAACCATCACTTCAAGATCTGGCTTTGATTGAACGATGGTTGCAATTTTTCCCAATACTTCATTTGCTCTCGGAGTCAGATTTGAACTCCCTGATTGGTATAGCATTTTATCAGATAAGTTGATAAATACAACAGTCTTGTCTACTCTTACTTCGACATCATTGTCACGTATACCGCCGACCAAAACACTCTTTAAGTTAACTGCAAGAGCCAAATTAATTGAATCAGCTTTAGTCTTTGCGTTCTGTAACAATTGTATGTACTGATCTTTACCTTGCAACTGAGAAAGTGTTTCCTTTATGTTTTCATTTGCAGATTGAGATAGGACAGTTAAATCACCAACTTGCTCAACTTGTTTATCTCGTTGACCTCGGATGTCACCAATCTGATCTTTAAGATCATCGATCTGTTCTTGTCTCAGAGTAAGATTACTTTCGGCGCTTCTTAATTGCCCTCTAAGACGTTCCTTTTCTTGGTCACATGCATTTATTTTTTCAGATTGATCACTGATGGTTTTGCCATATTTATCCAAAGTCGTATTTGCTGAAGCCAGTTCTGTTTCTAATGTAGAAATTTGATTTTTCAAGCTTTTACATGATGGTAATAAGACTGAGCCTATTAAAAAGAATAAAAAGAATTTGAGGTATCGATTCATTATCATAAAAATTTGAGGTCAAAAAATTGGTTCTGTATCAATCAGAACATATTACATAATTACAAGAATATTGCCAATTTAAAGGGTTTTCAAGACTAATCTTAAATTATCAAGCCTCTTTGACAAATGTGAAGCAGATATTTTGAGCCTGCCTATAGACAGGAATGTTATAGTACTTTTATTAAATTTTATTTTATAACCAATGCCTTGGTATATTCGTCAACCGACTAATCCTTCACAAGCTCAGCTGATTCAAATATATAGTTCAAGTGATCGAGATCTTCGACATTGAGTTTTAGCTTGCCTTTAAATGTCACTCGCTGGTCCATACTCAAATCGTGGTCTTTGTCTTTTAGTAAAACATCTACCACAGATTCGGGCCCTGCACCACCACAGAAAAAACATTGCGAATAAGGATATTTCGAAAGTATCACAATCTCTTCATCCTCTGCTTCAATCAATAGGACAAATCCTTCTAATGTCACCTCTTTACCTTCATAGGTTTTTACGTCTTCGCCAAACACTGGATAAGGAATATCAAAGCCAAATTCCTCATTATACCTATATTCCATCGTCATGTCAGCAAGCGTGAGCCAATCAATCTTTTGGGTTTCACTAACTGAATTAGCTTGAGGAATGAAGAGTAATAATAATAAAAATTGGATTAACATATCTAGTCTGTTTATGGTTTAATACCTTTCTTTTTGTCGTGTTCCCTTTTTTTCGCCAGTTGCATTGGATTCAATTTATCCTTCACTTTACTCTTCTTAAAGACTTGAAATGAGATTGGGGTCGAAGGCGGATTTGCTGTATTGTTATCTGTATCTATATCAGCTGTTTCAAAGTAAGGATCAACTACAATATTTTCTACTTTTTTATTTTTCACAAAAGATTTGCTAAATCCACCTTCATTCTTTCTCCAGATTTCAACTGGAATCTTTTGTAATTCTGTAGTACCATCTTCATAATGCCATTCAAGAATCACAGGCATAACTAACCCGCCTTTATTTGTAAAATGCAACTGATAATAGTGTTTGTCAGTAAATAGTGCTTCCTTCTCGTCTTGGGTATAAAGTTCACTGAACTTAATGAAAGTTCCAGAGCTAATGCTGTCCTGAGTTTCCCAAGGCCTATACGTATTGTAAAAGTCCTTTAAGGACTCATCTTGATCAACAACAAATGGTATTTCTTCTTCAATGTTTTTTCGTCTACTGATATGATTGTAAGGTTCAGTAGCTTTATTTTCGAAAGTCATTTCAGCAGGTTCAGGATCATTCTCCAAGTCAGCAACAAAATAGTCAACACTATCTAGAGAGATGTCAACAGCATTAATACTGTAAAACCATCCTCTCCAAAACCAGTCTAGATCAATACCACTGGCATCTTCCATGGTTCGAAAAAAGTCTGCAGGTGTCGGATGTTTAAATGCCCAACGTCTGCCGAATTCCTTAAATGCATAGTCAAACAATTCTCGACCCATGATCGTCTCACGAAGAATGTTTAATGCTGCTGCCGGCTTATCATACGCGTTTGAACCATAATCAATGATGTTTTCTGTATTTGTCATTATTGGTTCTAACTTATCCTTTGGAGAAGCCATGTAATCGGCAATGCCCATTGGAGCGACAAACCAATGTTTATAATTTGAATCAAATTCTGCTTCAGCAATAAATTGGACAAAGCTATTAAGACCTTCATCAAACCAAGCCCATTGGCGTTCATCACTATTGATGATCATTGGATAATAATTATGGCCCACTTCATGTATGATTACAGTAAGTGCTGCATATTTTGCTCTTTCTGTATACGTACCATCTTTTTCAGCTCTTCCAGGGTTGAAACAAATCATCGGATATTCCATCCCGTTTGCTGCCTCTACCGATATGGCTACTGGATAAGGATATGGAATTGAGTATCGACTGTATACATCTAAAGTGTGTTCTGTCGCTTTAGTTGAATACTTACTATAAATTGGATAGGCTTCTTTTGCGTAATAACTCATACACATCACTCTGTCTCCAAGTTCATTGATGTGAGGCATCGCATCCCAGATGAATTTTCTACTCGCCGTCCATGCAAAATCTCTTACATTTTCAGCTTTGTAGTGCCATGTTTGCATCCGTGTTGATGGCGTCTTTTGTTCCATTGCTTTAGCGTCATCAAGCGTTATGATTTCCAATGGTCCTTTTGATGTCTTGGAAGCCTCCCATCGCTGTTTTTGAGTACCAGTCAATATGCGATCGTAATTTTGACATTCGCCAGTAGAGCCAACGACAAAATCGTCTGGTAGTGTCATCTTGACATCGTAATCTCCAAACGTCAAAGCAAACTCGCCACGTCCAGTGAATTGATTGTTCTGCCAGCCTTGGTAGTCTGTGTAAGAACACATTCTAGGAAACCATTGCACAATCGTATATAGATAGTTTCCGTCATCCTCAAAATATTCATATCCGCCTCGTCCCCAACTCTTTGAATTAATCCGATCAATTAAATAATAATGCCACTCAATATTGAAAGTTACACTCTGCCCAGATTCTAAATCGTTCGGAAGATCAATTCTCATCATCGTTTTATTGATCGTATAATCAAGTGCTGCTCCATTAGCATCCGTAACCGACTTGATTTTATCTCCATATTTTTCTAAAGTTTCAAAATAATTTAAGCGTTCTAAATTGTCTTCGCTCATTTCAGGCTGGATACTACTTGGCTCCATGTAGTGTTTATCCGCTACAGGACTATGTTCATTTTCATCTAATTGTAACCATAGATATCTAAGTGGCGTTGGTGAGTTATTGTGATAGGTAATTGTTTCTTTCCCATCCAACCGATGCTCCTTGGTGTTGAGAGTACACTCGATCTTATAATCTGCTTTTTGCTGCCAATAATCAGGCCCTTGATTTCCATCTATATTTCGATACCTGTTGGGTGTCGGTAACCAAGATTCAATTTGTTCAAATTTACTACCGTGATTAGAACGGTTCGGTTGATTTTGAGATAATAGCAAATTTGATTGCCAAAAGAAACAACAAATCAAAATAGAAAGAATGATGCGGCTCATCAGTGTGTAATTTTTTTACAATGGTAAAAATATAAAGCTGAGTCTAACTTTTCAGTTTCTTATCATTTGTTTAACAAGCTCAGCCCATTTTCTTAAAAATAACCACTATTTCACCTTTAATTGATGGTTTTGAGGAATAGTATTCGATCATTTCGTCGACTGATTTAGTCCCAATCTCTTCAAAAATCTTTGTGAGTTCTCTAGCTATGCAAACTTTTGTTTCTGATCCGATGTATGTTTTGATCTCATTCAAACATTTTAATAGCCGAAATGGAGATTCGTATAGGACAACAGTTGAGTTTAATTCCTTTAGCATTTTCCACTTTGTCTGCCTGCCTTTTTTATGTGGTAGGAATCCAACAAAGTAAAAAGCTTCACATGGTAAGCCAGACGCTGTCAGTGCAGGTACAAAGGCAGTTGGTCCAGGCAACGGAATAATCGTAATGTCAGCTTCTCTCGCTCTATTTACAAGCAAATATCCAGGATCTGATATACCTGGAGATCCTGCGTCGGAGACCAAAGCCATTGTCATCCCCGTAGATAATTGTGAAATGACATCATCAGCCTTTTTATGTTCATTATGTGAATGAAAAGATCTAAGATTTGTTTCAATCTCATAATGCTTGAGGAGTTTACCAGTTTGACGAGTGTCTTCAGCTAGAATGACATCGACCTCGCTTAGAATATCAATGGCTCTCAATGTAATGTCTTTCATATTACCAATAGGTGTAGGCACTAGATAAAGCATGAGCAAAAATAGTAAATAAAAGCATGTAACATTGTGTCTGCTTTAAAGCATGCCTTTGGAAAACCTTCCTTAGTTGCTTGCTGTTATCATAATTTAATAAGTGAATACGTTGAACATGCAGATGAGTAGATGTAAGTGTATTTGGATTTACTTTTTTTTATTGTTTGTTGCTATTAATGCAAATGCCCAAACAAATAATGACTGTGCCTCTGCCAGATTGATCAGCAATACAAATAACTTTTGTGATATATTTTCCAATGATAATGCGACAGATTCTGCAATAACAGACAACAGTTGCTGGACGACTGATCCCATTAAGGATGTCTGGTTTAGATTTACTGCTCGCCGACAAGGCATGTTAATTCGAGTTTTTGCTGGTAGAGACATAGATGACGGCTTTGGTAGTGCTCGTATTCAAGTATTCTCAGCAGAATGTGATAATTTAATAGAATTAGAATGTTTTCCTTTAATCAGCAACACCAATTTGGACGAATTCGAATTGTATTTGAATACTTTAGAAATAGGGGAGGAGTATTTCATTCGAGTCGATTCGAAAAGTGATAACAGAGGCAATTTCCAGTTGTGTCTAAATTCATTCAATCCGCTGATTCAGCCTTTTCAAGATTGTGCAGACGCTCGCACATTGTGCAATACCGAGTCTTTTTCAGTCAATTTTCTGTCTGGCGGAGGAGATGATAATAATGAATTAACTGATACATGTCTTGATCCTCGAGCAAGGGGTATTAATGCTCCCTCAGAAACTGGGTCTATTTGGTATGTGTTTACTTGTCGTAATCCTGGAGATTTGGCATTCACTTTGACATCAAATCGAGAATTAAACAGAGACATAGATTCAAACCCAGAAGAAGACCTTGACTTTGTGGTCTATGAATTACCAGATGGCATCAATGGGAATGGGCCAAATAATTGTGATAATAAGCAGTTTCTTCGATGCATGGCATCTGGGATTACGGTTGGGCAATCAGAGGAATTTAATAGACCGTGTTTAGGACAGACAGGACTTAGGTTAGGTAATTCAGATTTTATTGAAGATGCTGGATGTAATGGCGTCCAAGACAACAATTTTTTGGCTCCAATACAGATGACTACAGGTACTTCATATGCTTTAGTTGTAAATAACTTTAGTCAAAGTAATTTTGGCTTCACCATAGACTTCGATGGTACGACGGGAACATTTGTGGGGCCAGAAGCTTCGTTCACAACGGATATGACAGAGTTATTTTGTGACCAGGAAATTACATTTACAGACCAATCAATCCCTGGAATAGATGGACCAGATGCATTGAGCTACGTATGGAATTTTGGTGAAGAAGCTTTTCCGATTGAGCGCTCAAATACTCAAGGCCCTCATACCATCGAATACGAATCCTTTGGAGAAAAGTTCATTTCATTGCAAGTGACTAGTGGAGATGGCTGTGTCAGCGTTGATATACTGGATTTGGATGTAGGGACATGCTGTGATCCAGCATTTTCTACTTTGTCTACTGAGACAGTGCCAGATACCATAGATTGTCCAGGAGATCAAACAGGAGTTTTTCAGCTTATACCAAATGATGAAGGGCATGGAGGAGTATTATATTCTTTTGATGATGGTCTGAATTTTAGTACTCAAACGTCTTTAAGTATGCTCGTCACAGGAGATTACAACGCTATAGCTCAAGATAAAAAGGGCTGTCGAGATCCCATTGAGCTTAATATACCTGAGAGACTAGGTATAGAAGTCGATGCAGGCACTGACCAGACTCTCGGACTTGGAGAGACAACAACTTTAATAGCTCAAGTAGACCCACCAACAACCAATCCATTTCTGAAATGGAGTCCAGAAGCATTTGTCGATTGTGTGGATTGTTTGACAACGGTAGTCAGACCCGTGATACCAACAGAATTTATCATTACTGCTGAGAATGAATTTGGATGTCAATTTTCTGATATAGTATTAGTAGATATTGATGCAAATTTTGAAGAACAAGTGTATGCTCCCAATGCCATTACGCCAAATGGAGACGGAGCTAATGATTATTTTAAATTATTTGGGAGTTTGGCAGTTTCAGGTATAGACGCATTGAGTGTTTTCAATCGGTGGGGAGATCTTATTTATAGTGAAACTGACTTACCGATAGAAGAAGATTTTACAATCGGATGGGATGGTTCATTTAGAGGTCAACCGTTAAATCCAGATGTGTTTTCATGGATAGCTGATGTTAGATTTATTGATGATACAGTCATTGTGTTCAAAGGAACCGTTAATTTGATCACTAATGAGAGATAGGTTATTAATTTTCTGTTTGCTAGTATTGATGATTGCGTGTACTAACGATAAGAAACCAAAAGTCTCGGTTGACGAATCTTTTTCTAAAGATGAAACACTATATGATGTTGAATTGTCATATTCTGATTCTGCAATTGTTCAAGTTCGCATCATTAGTCCGATGTTGGTTAGGAAAAAGGTAAACAATGAGGTTTTGGAAGAATTCCCCAAAGGTCTACATGTAGAATTTCTAAATAAAAATGGACACGTATCTTCTTTTCTTGACGCAAAGTATGCCACGAGATTCGAACGAAAAGGACTCGTTGTTGCAGAAGACAGTGTTGTAGTCTATAATAGACGCAATGAGAAACTGGAGACATCTCAACTGACTTGGGACGAGGTAAATCAGAATCTCAAAACCCCCAGATTTGTAAAAATTACAAGACCCACAAAAGGAGATACCATATATGGTTTTGGATTGACCGCAGATCAAGAATTCAATAGATTTGAACTAAAAGAAGTCTCTGGGAAGTCTAAATTTAATAATCTCGTTAATTCCGTAAAATAATAGTTGGAATATAGTGACGGGTAAGAATTTCATTTCGTCAGGATAAGTGTCGGAAACGAATCATTGTGATTATCATAGGAATCCTTATTTGTATTTTACTATCTACATTCTTCTCAGGAATGAGCATAGCATTTACATCTGCAAATAAATTAGAGTTAGAACTTCTAAAAGAAAAGTCATCTCGAAAATCCTCAATCATCACAAATTTTTATACAAATTCAGAAGTGTTTTTGACTACGATGCTTATCGGTAAGAATATTGCTTTTGCCGCAACGACATTCTTTCTTGTCAAGTTATTGAGCCAACATGTGCTTATTTTTTCGAAGGAAGGTTTTTTATTCACACTCATGATAATAGTAGTATCAACAATGATAGTTCTGTTGTTTGTTGAATATTTACCCAAACTAGTAAGTACCCTGCATGCTGAGAAAATGTTGTTCTTGTTCAGTATGCCACTTTTAATTTTCGAATATATCTTATTTATACCTGTACAAATCACAAATTTCATCTCAAGCAGATTTATGATATCTAATCATAATACTCAAGTAGATGATAGCGAACAGATTATAGGTAAGACTGAATTAGAATATTATATTGACGATGCGATAGATGATGAGCAAGAGCATTCCATTGATAAAGACCTGTTTAATAATGTCCTAGGATTGGATAAAGTGAAAGTCAAAGAGTGCATGATTCCGAGAACAGAAATTGTATATGTGGATGAATCTATCTCTTATAATGAATTAATTGAAGTCTTCAATAAACACAAACATTCTAGAGTCTTAGTCGTACACGACAGTATTGAAAATGTATTAGGATATATACATCACCAACAACTATTAGAAGAGTCTAATTCGTTGACATCCAATATCTTACCTATTGAGTATATTCCAGAGTCAATGAATGTAAAAGACCTGATCTCATTATTTCGAAAAGACAAAATGAGTATTGCGTGTGTAGTTAATGAATTTGGCAGTCTTTCTGGATTGATTACAATGGAAGATCTCGTTGAGGAGATTTTTGGTGAAATAGAAGATGAACACGATAGTTCTACATTTACAGATATCCGGCTAAAAGATGACGTGTATCTCTTGTCTGGCAGGATGGAGATAGATCTGTTAAAAGAGAAATATAATGAACTGCCAATACAAGAAAGTGAGTACCAAACAATATCAGGTTTTATAACCGCAAATGTTGGTAAAATACCGAATAAAAATGAGCGCATAATCATCGAGAATTTTGAGTTTTTATGCGAAGAAGTTAGTGATACAAGAGTGGAACTTGTAAGAGTCAAAAAATTAAAATAATAGCTTGATTTCAAGTTAATTACATAACATATACTTTTTTTATATGTACCTAAATGTTCATATATTACATATAATTAAATTAATTATCTAATTTTTATATTATATATTATTTTGCTAAGAGCATAATTTTTATGATGTTTGCTTGGTGTAATGCCCTGCTAAACTAAGTTCAATACAATTACTTAAACTATTATTGCATAATATATTCCGAAATGTTGTTAAAATTTACAAAAATGTTCAAAACTAAAACGAACGCGTTTCAACCACGATTCAGGTTGATTGTTCCTTTTATTTTGTTCTTGGGAGCGATGTTAATCTCTAACACCTCGTTTTCTCAAGTTAAAATAGGAGGTGATCCAGAGACCATTGATGATGGTTCGATATTAGAACTTGAATCTACCGATGGAGCGTTTATCCCTCCAAGGATGACTACAGCTCAAAGAGACGCAATACCTACTCCATTGCGTGGAGCTATTATATTTAATACGGAGTCCAACTGTTTGGAAGTTAACAAAGGATCTGACTCAGATCCTATTTGGGAATGTATTGAAGGTCAAGTTGGCCCTCAAGGTCCTCGAGGAGCAACAGGTTCTCAAGGTCCGGTAGGTCCAGTTGGCGAACAAGGTAAAGAAGGTCCAACCGGAGCTGAAGGTCCAGCCGGCCCTCAAGGTGCAAGAGGTGCAGTCGGCCCTCAAGGAGAAACTGGTGCTACAGGTGCCACAGGAGCAGTTGGTGCTACGGGAGCAACTGGTGCTACAGGAGCAACTGGTGCTACAGGTCCGCAAGGAGATACTGGTGCTACAGGAGCCACTGGCCCAGCAGGCCCTCAAGGAGAAACTGGTGCTACAGGAGCAACTGGTGCCACGGGAGCAGTTGGTGCTACAGGGGCAACAGGTGCTACAGGTCCACAAGGTGACACTGGTGCTACAGGAGCCACTGGCCCAGCAGGTCCTCAAGGAGAAACTGGTGCTACAGGCGCTACTGGCCCAGCAGGTCCACAAGGAGAAACTGGTGCTACAGGTGCAACTGGTCCAGCAGGTCCACAAGGAGCAACTGGTGCTACAGGCCCAGCGGGTCCACAAGGAGAAAAAGGAGATACAGGAGCAACTGGTGCTACAGGCGCAACTGGTGCTACAGGCCCAGCGGGAGCTAATGGTCAAGACGGTGCAACTGGTGCTACAGGAGCAACTGGTCCTCAAGGCCCACAAGGAGATACTGGTGCTACAGGAGCAACTGGTCCACAAGGAGATACAGGAGCTACAGGCGCCACTGGTTTAACAGGTGCAACTGGTGCTACAGGTCCACAAGGAGATGCTGGAGCTACAGGAGCAACTGGCCCACAAGGAGATACTGGAGATACTGGAGCTACAGGCGCCACTGGTTTAACAGGTGCAACTGGTCCAGCAGGTCCACAAGGAGCAACTGGTGCTACAGGCCCAGCGGGTCCACAAGGAGAAAAAGGAGATACAGGAGCAACTGGAGCTACAGGCGCAACTGGCTTAACAGGAGCAACTGGTGCTACAGGCCCAGCGGGATCTAATGGTCAA
>Ga0209187_1001331_pt1 | contig 29418 bp, 21 predicted proteins | sample BantaG_FD_187430 | JGI IMG/M metagenome (GOLD analysis project Ga0209187, IMG submission 187430) | Marine algal microbial communities from Bantry Bay, Ireland - BantryBay_4 metaG (SPAdes) (version 2) | ecosystem: Host-associated > Algae > Red algae > Unclassified | place: Bantry Bay, Ireland...
CTTCGCTTGGCGGTTGAAACAGGGTTGAAACGTTGTCAAAGTTTCAGGTCAGCGGGAGTTTTCGTCGGGAACCGACGGCTTATCTTAGGCGGGGGTTTAAACCCCCGTTAAGAAGTGCGGCCCATCATCGTCAGGAACTGACGGTTTAGTAAAAGAGGGCTTTAGCCCGTAATTCGTATTGTAACTGAAAGCGTCCAAAAGGGTCGTAATGGACGTGCTTTATCGTGAAAAAAAAATGGTTTTGGTCCTCGAATACGTGGAGCGGGCTAAAGCCCTTTCATGATAAACCGTCGGTTCCCGACGTGGAATATCGACCGCTTTTACGGGGGTTGAAACCCCCGCCTAGAGTTAAACCGTCGGTTCCCGACGAGTATCGACCATTCCTGTTAATTATTACACAGCGGCACCTCCTCCCGCGCTTCGCTTGGCGGTTGAAACAGGTCGCGGCGTATGTCCTTGAACTCACGTACTCGTTTGCCGACGGGGACGTCGGCGCTCCCAGGCTCCTCGTCCGCTTCGAAACTAAAAAGCTTTTGCACCGCGTTAGACCATTTCCCATCCTGTTCATCCCGTCAAAGGTCCGTTATAGCTCGCCGACGGGCCGCATAAGAAGGTCAACATCTTCTTGGGTGAGTTTCATTTTCCCAGCCTTCCCGCTGAGGATTCCGTCCACTAGACCCGCTTTTTTGCGCTGCAATTCCTGGATACGTTCTTCAATCGTTCCAGTGCAAATCAGTCGGTGTACATGCACCTGCTTAGTTTGGCCAATTCGATGCGCCCGGTCAGTGGCTTGATTTTCAACCGCCGGATTCCACCAAGGGTCGTAGTGAATGACCGTATCAGCAGAGGTCAGGTTCAGCCCGGTCCCTCCCGCTTTGAGGCTGATTAAAAACAGAGGTACCTTACCGGCCTGGAATTCCTTCACCGGTGTTTCTCGGTCACGCGTCGAGCCGTCGAGACGGATCCACCCCACGTTAGCAGCCAGCAGTTCCTTTTCGATGATGTCCAACATGGACGTAAACTGGGAGAAGAGCAAAATACGGCGGCCAGACGTGATGAGCTCGGGAATCATTTCCATCAGACGATCGAGTTTGGCTGATTGTAGCTTTTTGTTTTGGTCGAAGCCTTTTTTTAATAAAGCAGGATGGCAGCAAATTTGTCGAAGTTTAAGCATGGCATCTAGCACGATGATACCTGAGCGATTGAGCCCTTTCTCTGCGATGGCATCCCGCACCCGTTTATCCATGGCTGCACGCACGGTTTCGTACAAGCCCAGTTGATCCTTGTTGAGTTCGATGGGTTGCTCTTGCACAATCTTTTCTGGTAGCTCGGTGGCCACCTGCTCTTTGGTACGTCGAAGAATCAACGGGCTGACCCGTTGAGACAAAATTTCCTGCCGCTCAATACTCCCATGCTTTTCAATTGGATTCCGGAAAAGTTGCCGAAACATATTCGAGGTCGAAAGGTACCCCGGCATGAGAAAATTTACCTGGCTCCAGAGTTCCCCAAGATGGTTTTCAATCGGGGTACCGCTTAGACACACTCGATGGTTGGCTTTGAGCTGACAGGCAGCCATGGCCACCTTGGTACGTGGATTTTTGATGGCCTGAGCTTCATCTAACATCAACAGATGCCAAGCTTGCGACTTGAGTTCATCAACATCTCGGCTCAGCAAGGGGTACGAGGTGATGACCAAATGATACTGATCCAAGCTGTCAAAATACTGGGCTCGGTCCGGACCGTGTAACCGCAAAACTTTAAGACTTGGTGCGAAACGTTTGGCTTCCGCCTCCCAGTTTGGAAGCACCGACGTTGGGGCGATAACTAGACTGGGTAGCTTGGCGCGCCGCGCCGCCCGCTCTTTGAGTAAATGTGCGATGGCCTGCACCGTCTTTCCCAACCCCATGTCATCGGCAAGAATTCCGTTTAGACCATATTCACGCAGGAACTGAAGCCACGATAGCCCTTCGAGTTGGTAGTCCCGAAGTTCCGCTTTTAGCGCTTTAGGCGGGGTAACTTTTTTGATAGAACGAAAGTTTTTCAAGCGGTCGGAGAGCTTGGTCGCCCTCGCTGCGCGCTTTTCAATTTTTAGCCAATCGGGGTTTTCACCTGCCAGCCACGCGGCTTCAAGACTAGGGATCATAACGGACGAACCCTGCTCGGAGCCCCCATCAAACAGATCGAGTAAAAATCGCATGGCCATGCGTAAAATCGTAGAAGGAACTTCGATGGATCGACCCGCGTCTGGAATCTGCACCGAAACCATTTTGGTCTCTCCAGGCTCAGGAATGGGCTGCCCGCTCTCAAGCATCGCGCGTAACACAGGCATGAGTTCGAACCTCTGCCCCTCAACCGAGGTCGAGATATCAAAGGAAAACCAGTCGATACCACTGCCCTCGGCTTGGTCCAACACCGCCTCCCAATCCGATTCTTGAGTACGAAATACTGGATCAAGCACCCCTTCTCCAAACTCAACTTTCCAACCAAGGCCCTCGATTACCGGGAGATATTTAGTGCAAAATTTATGCCACTCCTCTTCAAATCCGCCATACATCCCACGACTCATTACAAAATTTTGCTTATCCTCCTCGGTAACAATATGAGCCAATTCGATTTGAGCTATTTGGTAAATTTCAAATTCTGCCAACTGAGCGATTTGCTCGGCCTCGTGGACGAGGTCCCGCTCGAGCAGGATGAATGGCTCCTTGCTAATTTCGATTCGTCCGTCTTTTTGCTTTGGCTCAACCAAATGTCCGTCGTAATCAAAACAAGGGGTGGCAATGATCCGGCTTTTGACCCGATAGCTATTGGACGAGTGCAGATGCTCGATATCTCGTACCTCTAATTTCAGGCGAGATATCGGCAGCCCCGGTTTTAGGATCTCGACCTTGATCTTTAGCTTGGGCACTGGCAGCCCGGCTTTAACAAGCGAACCTTCAGCGATGACCAGATCCTCCTCGAGCATCAACGGTCCGCTAGCCCACGAGTTCAGCACCTGACTCGTAGCCTCGGAGGTCACGAGACCGATTTTGTTTTCACCTGGATCGATCCAAATTGTCTTGGAGCCTGCAGCCAACATGAAGGGGACATTTTGCGACAAGGTCGGCTTGTATCCTTTGCCAGATTTCGTCCAAGCAGGAGAAATAGGCTTAGCGTTTCCGACTTCTAATGAGACCGTGGAACGTTTTTGAAAAAAGCATCGCCCGGTTGGGATGATGTGCTCAAACAGGCAAGGAAGCAAAGCCTCCGTAATCTGAATGGAATCGCTATAATAGTAAGGGGCCTTTTTTATTCTCAGACCTTGAATCTGGCAGATGATATACACATCGGCTGGGGAGAGAACTTTAGGTCGCAGTTCATAGAGATCGTATAGTTCCCGACCTCTGATTTTATCACTCCAGGAGCCGTCCTTCAGAATCCGAGAGCTTTGGAAGGTAATACCCAACTGGTTATCCCCCTTAGGCTTCAAAATATAAAACAAACGCTCGGCCTGCTCCTCCCACGTCTTTTGAGCGTTATCGACGCCGGCCTCTTCGGACTGCCAGGACTGGGTTAGTATGTCTTCGACCCAAGCTGACGGAACAATCGCAGGCAGGCTCGGCAAAGCGTCATTCATCTCATTTAAAACAAAGCTGTAGAGTGCCAGTACGTGTTTACAAATCGTGCCTTCAATTGATTGGCAAAGATCGCAGTATACGCCAAACTGATCGGAGTTCTTCACAAGCTTAATATTACACCAATATTCTTCGGTTCCACTGTAGTGAAAAAAGGCACCATCGATATCTAAAAACCTTTTCTCGCCGAGATTGATATCCACTCCAGAAAAGATCTGCTCGCCACCTCGGGCTTTGCCTGGACTCCCAATGCCTAGACGCTCAAACTGAAACGCCTGAAGTAAATCTATTTGCTCACGGGTAAATTTCATGAAGACTTCATTAAATCTCACAAGGAATCCCTCAAGATAAAAGGCAAATGACCCCTATCCTCTCAACCTGTTTATAAGTGATCTTCCGAATCAACGCTCTTCGCGATCTTGTACACGGACTTGTCTATTCAAAATCTGCTGCCCTATCCCACCCGCCCCCTTCGGGGCGGATTTCCCACATGGCCACAGTTGAGTTTAGATCGAAGGCGACCTCATAACTCATTCCACTTTCAATGAGCAAGTGCCCGTATGCATTTGCGTTAGGAATGAGTACAGTTGTGAATGATGGATTCTCGATAGTCAGCACAATTTCAAAATTCCCTGAAGCATCATCCGCCTCGCAGATCGCGATGGCGACGGCAAGATGGAGCTTGGAAGAAATTTCAAAACTCATTGCCTTTGGCCAAGCGGAACGGAATACGTGGGAAGCGATTTCAAGCCATGCAGATGCACGCAAAAGCACCTGCGCCGTTGATGCCATTGTCCAACAAGACGGATATATTTTGAGGTCTCTAACTATTTTTGAAGTCTCTAATAGCGAAACTGGTGGCGAAATGAATCGGTTTATTAACGGTCTGAGTTTTCAACGGACTGCTTTGTCACAAGGTTCAGCACAAGGTTCCGGCCAAAGTCGAAACATCTACCACAGCCACGCAAAAACCCTTCCCTAAACATTTCGGCAGAAAAAAATCCGCAGCCCTTGAAAAGGCTACGGATTTTTCTTCGCGCCTTACCAACGCGTGAAAACCGAATCGGTGTTCATATAAAATTAGTCAGCGCTAGGCGGTTTCTTCAACCGGATCTGGGTAGGAGGCTTCACGGACTTCAGCTTCAGCTTGGGCTTTTCACCGGCTGGTGCAGCAGGCTTTGGCTTAACATCCTTAGGAGTCAAGCTGATCGGCATGGTGACGTTTTTCGCCGCGTCTTGCACGTCATCAGAAATTTCAACGATACCATCGGTGGCTTTAGCCGCTTCTTTTTTGACAGCCTTGATGCCATCAGAAGCAACCGTACCAGCGGCTGCCGCTGCAGCGCCTGGCTTCGGAGTGTCTTCAACGATTTCACGAAGAATCGTGTTGTAGCCTTTGCCGTCGGACATTTCCTTTTGCAGATTGGTGTGTACCGTGTCAGTCCCAACTTTTTCCGGCAGAGCAGGAGCATTTTCGTCTTCTACCACGTACTCAGTTGTTCCGAGACGAATACGATCACCGTTTTCGAGCTTCTGCATTTCGACCCGCTGGCCATTGACCCAGGTGCCGTTTTTGGATTGAAGATCTTTGACGTAATAATCGCCTTCCCAAAGCCGAACCCCGCAGTGCATGCGGGAGGAGCGCTCATCAAGGACAATAATGTCCGCATCGGGACTACGTCCCAAAGTAATTTGCTTTTCCTGAAGTTTATATTCAGCTGGTGAGCCGTCTGGTTTCTTATACCTTATGATCATATAAAACGATGCCTTTGCATGGGTGGGGCCTGTATTATAATGTAAATGCACTGCGTTTGGCAAGGTCTCAAATCAAAACCAATGTGTTGTAATTTGAGTGCAAGTTAGTGATCTTGTGTAATCCAAGAGAAGGACCTCGCCAAAACCGGAACAAAAAACGCCAAGCAACCTGTGCTTGGCGATTATTCAACGATTCAACCGCTCCATCAACGAGGGAGTTCGGGTGCTACGATTGGCGGTACCGCCACGTAGGGTCTAAGCGAACGATTTAAGGAATCGAAAAAGCTTGGGTGAATTCAATCACTTCCTGATTCACTCGGTCGAGGATTTCCTCATCGCCTTTAGACTTGAGGACATCGACGATCCAATTTGCGATAAGCTCCATGTGCTCTTCCTTCATGCCACGCGTGGTGACTGCAGGAGACCCGATGCGAATCCCAGAGGTAACAAACGGACTCGCCTTGTCGTAAGGGATCGAGTTTTTGTTTACCGTGATACTGGCTTCGTCGAGCCAAGCCGCCGCGTCTTTTCCAGTTACGTCAATCGGCGTCAGGTCGACCAACATCACGTGGTTGTCGGTGCCACCAGAGATGATGCGCAAGCCGCCTTTTTCCATCGTGTTCGCGAGGGTCTGGGCGTTCTTGATCACCTGCTCTTGGTAGGTTTTGAATTCGGGCTGCAACGCTTCTTGGAAGCAAACTGCTTTGGCCGCGATGGTGTGCATCAACGGACCGCCCTGAACTCCGGGGAAGATCTGCTTGTCAATGCCCTTGGCGTAGCGCTCTTGGCAAAGAATCAAACCTCCACGTGGCCCCCGCAACGTCTTGTGAGTTGTGGTGGTAACAAAATCACAATGCGGCACGGGATTCGGGTGACATCCTGCCGCAACCAAACCAGCCACGTGAGCCATATCCGCCATCAACATCGCTCCGGCACTATCCGCGATTTCACGGAAGCGCTTGAAGTCGATGATGCGTGAGTAGGCGCTGGCGCCACAGAGAATCATCTTCGGCTTGTGCTCGTCGGCAAGACGCTGCACTTCGTCGTAATCAATCTGCTCGTTGCCTTCGGACACACCGTAATGCACGATGTTGTAAAAGGTGCCTGAGAAGTTGAGCGCCATGCCGTGGGTCAAGTGACCTCCGTGCGCCAAGCTCATCGAGAGAATGGTATCGCCCGGTTTCAAGACGCTGAAATAAACCGCTTGGTTTGCCGTACTGCCTGAATGCGCCTGCACGTTGGCGTGCTCGGCTCCGAAGAGCTCTTTTGCGCGATCAATCGCCAGTTGCTCGACCCGGTCCACATTTTCGCACCCATTGTACCAACGCTTGCCGGGGTATCCCTCCGCGTATTTGTTGGTCATCAACGATCCATTGCACTCGCGAACCGCACGGCTCGCGTAGTTTTCCGAGGCAATCAATTCGATGTTTTGCACCTGGCGACGATTCTCGTCCATGATGGCGCGATAGACCGCTGGGTCAATTCCACGAACCGCAGTTGGCTCATTGATCGATTCGGCGCAGCGTTCGATTTCACCGATTTTATCGACCCGGCGCTCGTGACGCGATCCCTTATCGAAGGCGGCATCAAACCACTCGGTTAAAATTTCTTCCATACCGCCACCATCAACTTCACCACCCGGCAAAGCCAGGACATTAGCGTTGTTGTGGGTCCGCGCCATTTTGGCGAGGTGCGGGGTGAAGCAAAGGGCTGCGCGAACGCCGGGAAATTTATTCGCGGTGATCGACATGCCGATGCCGGTGGTACAGACGAGGATCCCTTGGTCGACTTGGCCACGAGATACCCGCGAAGCAACTTCGGCGGCAAAATCTGGATAGTCGACTGAGTCGGTTCCGTCGGTTCCCAAATCTTCGATTTCAAGTCCTCGGGACTCAAGGAAATTGACGATCTGGCTTTTCGAGTCGTATCCTCCGTGATCGGAGGCGATGGCAATTTTCATGTGCTTGCTCGTGTTGGTTTGTGGTGATGATGATGCGCTTTTTTCGGCAACATCTTGGTCTCTTAAAAATAAAATGAGGTCGGCGATAGCACTGTCGATAGAATCGCGGGTATGGCGATACACATCCAGCGGGTAACCCACAGGATCTTGAATATCTGCTGCGTCCGGGTCGGTGCCAAAGGAGGATAACAAACGGGTTTTGGAGGCCGCTTCTGGGATCGCGTTGAGCAACATGTCGCGATGCCCTCGGGTCATGGTGACAATCCAGTCGGCCTCTTCGATGCTCTCTTCCGTCACGGGTGAGCTCGTGAATTCCTCCGGCAAATCAATATCGATTTCCGCCAAGGCGTCAACCGACTCGTAACTAGGTAGCGAACCGCCATGGGTCATCACACCTGCCGAATGAGCCGTCCAATCCGAATCCGCCCCGACACGATGACAAAATATTGCTTCCGCCATCGGAGACCGACACGTGTTGCCCGTGCACACAAAGAGAATCTTTTTTTTACCAGCCATTTGTTTGGACATCCACGTAGTAGCAACGGGGGAGAAAGCAAAACATTTTTTGAGCTTTGCATCGGCTCAGCCTATAAAACGTCGCTAACTACCGCTGTTTAGGCCGATTTTTTCTTTGGCGGCTCCAAAAGAGCAGACGCTGAAAGCATCATGATCACGAGCCCCGAGACTCTCCAACCCAATAGAAAATCAGAACTTAAAAAGGCTGTACGCCTCCAGCGCTTCTTAAAGCTCATAATCTATTAGGAGATTCGACGCTGTCTCCCGAATGCCGCTGATAGAACTGAGGAGTCCTTCGCGCACATCTTCCTCAGGAGAGGCGAGTCCATTGCTGAATAAAATCCGAAGGTCGCATCGCAATCCAAATCATTACAGCAGAACTCACGGAGACGCCCAAATCCCAGCACTTTTGTACCAGCTAAGATCAGTTGCTCAAAACAAATGACAAATCCAGAAGGCCCCGCCTTCAATCCCAATTCGCAATAATCACGAATGGCTCGCTTATCACCAGTAACTACCCACCCTTTCGACTCTTTTGCTATCGCGAAAAGCTGCGCCTCACCTATATCCACTCCGTTTTCAGACAAGAAGCTCAACCTTGCTATATCGGTCACTGCCGGAATCACCGGATATGCATTACAAAATGCGACAACCTCTGCTTGACGCTCTGGGACTTTCAGCTTTTTGTTTGGTCGCTTTAAAATAGAAAGGATCGATGGCAAATATGCAATATGCACTTCACTGTCACCAGAGATCGACGCAAGAAGCTCAGGCAAATGCGGAAGCAAGCCAATGCGAGCTATTTTCTGAAAGACATCTCGGTCACACAGATAGTTCATCATCTGGATTGAAATGTAGAACAGAGCCTAACCAATCAAACACATCTTCAGAAAAATCCGCCTCTATAAGATGCTTGCACGTGTCTTTGGCAAAATACGACGACGCTCGGTCGTTTTTTTCTAAAATTGAGACAGCTCCATTTGCCGTGGCCCACGCCCCAGTGGTAAACCCATAGTTTAAGGCAACGACTCCCGGCGAAATTCCATATTTGGTACCAAATATTTTTGCAGCCTCCGCCAACTTTTTTTGTGTAAGTACAATCGAACTATGCAACCCAAGGTCGGACTGCCCAGTGAGCAGCTCTACTGCAAACTGATTAGCTTCCTGCTCTTCTTTTCCTTCAGCACTGCGGTCCATTTTCAGGTCCACGATGGACTCTCCCTTTTTCAAATGGCCATGAAAAATATGGCCCAGCTCATGCGCTACTAGAAATGCTATCCACGAAGGGGAACTCCTCTTACTTAACACAACAATCACTGGATATCCGTCGATATTTGTCGCAAACGCATCCGGCTTTTTTCCTTTTGTCGGAAATGCTTTTACGTTGAGCACCGGAATGCCGAGTGACCAGCTCAAGCGAAGAATATGACGCAAAGAGACCCATGGCATGTCTGATTCCTGAAGCAATTTTTTGCGAAGATCCTCCGGCCTCTGAATCTCTTGAACCTCAGCGCCGCCACCCTTATAACCACGTGCAACCGCCTTCGCGATCGAAAGGGCGTAGTTAGTAACTGCCTCGATGTCGGTTGATGACTTATTTTTAGCCTTTTTGTATCGGATCTTCTGAACATCCGACACGGAGACCTTGCCAGCCACCAAATCCTTAAACGATAGTCCTAAGCGGTTGCTAATCATCGCCTGTACCAGTTGGAGACCAGCAGGCTCTAGCGCCATTGAATCATCCCACCAGTCAGGTAAGATAGATTCATTCAAAAATTTAGGGTTCCACGCATGCTCCTTGAGCAAGGCGCGCAGTGGGTATATCGGATTTTTTTTTTAGTGTTCTTAGTCACCTGAGTTTGTTGGTTAAGTGGACGCCTGTTTAGTTCTGCTAAGGCGTCATGAAGCTGAGTTTGACCCAGCTTCAAAACGGCTGTCAAGGCGGCCAGTACTGTCACTTACACGGATTTTCCGCCATTGCAAACGCTATTCATGGGCCGATAGAAGAAGCGAAGCTAAACGACGAGGTCCAATTTTCGGCCACGATCCTCGAAAAACTGCCTCCTGGGAGTCTGTCGGACTTAGGCTTTCGAGCGAGGGTTTCTCAGTTTGAGACCAGACGGTTTGGACGATTCGAGAGAATAGTTGAGGCTATTTGATCGATTCGTTCGGATCGTATGGGCCAAAGTGAGGAATTCGCAGCCGAATCTGCTAAGTCCGACAGGCTCCTATCTAGAAATCACGTAGCGGAAGATGCCAAATCTTATGATCCTTTTTATAAAGAACGCACGGCGAGATATCAGGCGTTCGCTCGCCTTCGGAATTTTTTGCAAATTCCGCTACGTTCCCTTGCCAGACTTCCGCTTTTAACTTAGCGGTTTCAGAATGCCCACTACTTGCCTGCTCACCGAAGCAGACATCGCGAATAAAATCCGGAGGCTTGCTTCAGAAATTGTTGAAGCACACCCCTCCGGCCCACTTGGTTTTGTCGGCATCCACACCCGTGGAGTCGTCCTCGCTGAACGCGTTCACCAAGCTGTCACCGATCTACGCAACGAACCCGTTGCTTATGGCACGGTCGACATTTCCCTCTATCGCGATGATCTCGATAACCTCGGAACCATCCCTGCTATTAAAAGTAGCGACATCGCCTTTCCCATCGACGGGCGAAACATCATTCTCTTTGACGACGTCCTCTTCACCGGGCGAACCGTTCGCGCCGCCATCGACTGCCTCATGGATTACGGGCGGCCCTCGCGCATCCAACTCGCGGTACTGGTAGATCGCGGCCTTCGTGAGCTCCCCATCGCGGCCGACTTTGTTGGCCTCACTCACCCGACCACCCGCGAGGATCACATCCGTGTCAGCTTTACCGACACCGACGCTGACAGCGAAGAAGGGGTCTTTCTCTTATGATCACCCGCAAAGATCTATTGGATATCGAATCGCTTGAAACCAGCGAGGTCGAATTCATCCTCGAGAACGCGAAACCCTTTAAGGACCTCTTTACTCGGTCAGTGAAAAAAGTTCCCGCTCTACGAGGCAAAACCGTACTCAGCCTCTTTTACGAACCGTCGACCCGGACCCGCACCTCGTTTGAAATTGCCGCCAAACGCCTCTCGGCCGACGTGACTAACTTTTCCGTCTCAACCTCGAGCGTGGTCAAAGGCGAATCGATCCAAGACACCGTCGACACCTTGCAGTCCATGAAATGCGACTACATTGTGGTTCGACACAAAGCATCCGGCGTCCCCGGGATGATCGCAGAAATGACCGACGCCTCGGTCATCAACGCGGGCGACGGCTTTCACGCGCACCCGACCCAAGCCCTGCTCGACGCCTATACCTTCAAAGAAATTCTCCCCGAGATGAAGGGCAAGCGCATCGTCATCATCGGTGACATTTTACATTCCCGCGTGGCCCGCTCGACCGCTCGCTGTTTCCACAAGCTCGGGGTCGAAGTCGGCTTCTTTGGCCCCGGCACCTTGATTCCCGATGCGGTGCCTGAATTCATTCACACCTTTCGAAGCTACGAAGAAGCCGTCGCCTGGGAACCGGATGTCATGTACCTCCTGCGGCTCCAGCTCGAGCGACAGAAACATAACTTCCTACCTAGCCTTCGCGAGTATCACCAAACCTTCGGCATCACCCACAAGCGCTTTCAAGCCCTCCGCGAAAAAGGCACCTGGATCATGCATCCCGGGCCGGTGAATCGCGGGGTCGAAGTCGCGGACGACGTGATGTCCTACGAGCGATCATTGATCAATCAACAGGTCGAAAACGGCATCGCAGTTCGCATGTCCGTCCTATTTTCCATGCAACCACGCGTGGCCGCCCGTGCCCTCGGAGATTCCGGAGAGTCGTCATCATGATCCATGAAATCCCAAATGGCCCGCAGCTCTTCCAAGGCGGCTCGATCGCTACCGAGTCCGACCGCGAAGCAAAACGCGCCGACCTCTTGGTTGAGGACGGAGTGATTATCGGCATCGGTCCCGCCCTCGGGATTCCCGAAGGCGCAGAGGTAATCGACTGCAGTGGCAAGATTCTCCTTCCCGGCCTTTTCGACATGCTGGTACACTTGCGCGAGCCCGGCCGCGAAGACGAAGAAACGATTCAAAGTGGCACCGAAGCCGCCATCGCAGGTGGCTTCACCGGCATCCTCACCATGCCAAATACCGACCCGCCGATCGACTCGGCGGCTATGGTCCGATTTGTTCAGAGCCTCGCCCGCGAAAACGCCCGCATTCCGGTGCAGACCGCGGGATGCATCAGCAAAGGTCGACTCGGAAAAGAGATGGCGGAGATCGGTGACATGCACGCCACTGGCGCACGCCTCATCACCGACGACGGCTCAAGCGTGCAGGATCCAAACCTCCTTTTGCGCGCCATGCAGTACGCGCGAAGTTTCGACATGCTCGTCGGCTCTCACTGCGAGACCCCTATGCTCAACGGCGAAGGGGTGATGAACCTCGGCAGTATGTCGTACAAACTCGGGGTACCCGGCATGCCAGCGATCAGCGAAGAAATTTGTATCGAACGCGACATCCGCATTGCGCAACACGCCGGAGCTCGGATTCACATCCAACAAGTCACCACCTCGCGTGGCTTGGAAATTATTCGTCGCTTTAAAAACGAAGGCGTCGCGGTCACTGCGGAAGTATCCCCGCATCACTTGCTCTTCAACGAAGAACATCTCGCGCCCGATTATAACACCTCGCTGAAAATGAACCCACCGCTGCGCACCGAAGCCGATTCGGAAGCGCTGCTGGAAGGATTGATTGACGGAAGTTTTGATGTCATCGCAACCGATCACGCCCCACACAGCTCCTACAAGAAGAACATGGACTTCATGGCCGCGCCCTTTGGCATTCTCGGTTTAGAAACCGCCCTGCTCTCTCTGTTTGACCGCCTCATCAAACCTGGGCGCCTCGGCTGGGACAGCCTCGTGCGCGCCTACGCGAAAAACCCGAGAACCATTCTTGGGCTCGATGAAGCTACGGGACTGAAAGAGGGCGCTTCGCTGAACCTCGTGATCTTTGACCCAGAAGGCGAAACCCAAATCACCCGCGAAAGCCTGCAATCGCAAAGTCACAACACCCCTTGGCTCGGCAAAACCCTAGCCGGGAACGTCGAATCCGTCTGGCTCGGAAAAACCCGCTTAATCTGAATCGAACCATAGGCGCAGCAATCCATGCGCTGTGTTGGAAGTCACGAAGCGATCAAAAGGCGCACCAACGGTGTGCGACATGGTAGCCCGTGTGCAAGACCGCGAAGCGGACGCCGCGCCGGGTCGGGCGGGGCAGGCAATCGCACCAATCGAATGCGTAGCAACCCATGCGCGGTGCTTTAGGTCGCGAAGCGATCGAAAAGGCGCACCAAAGGTGTGCGATATGGTAGCCCGTGTGCAAGACCGCGAAGCGGACGCCGCGCCGGGGCGGGCGGGTCAGACGCACCGGAGCGGGCGGGTCAGGCAATCGCACCAATCGAATGCGTAGCAACCCATGCGCTGCGCTGTAGGTCGTGAAACGATCGAAAAGGCGCACCAAAGGTGTGCCCCTCCGATAGACTAACTACGCTTACCGAAGCTTCGCTGAGGTGGATGCAACACGGGATTTTGATTCGCGACCACGTTGATATTCTCGGGCCCAACCAACTCGCCTAGGGGCTGCACGAACGAATTCGTTGCCGCGACATTCAAGGCGGTTTCGACCCCAACCTGAACCGTTGGTCCCTGCTGCGTGGCCACGTCGATCCGCAAGGGAACTCGCCCACGATTTTCCACGCAGAGCTTCTTGATCGCCAGCAACAAAGTGGAATCGATCCACTCCTCCTCCAAGCGGAGAATTAACTGCTGGGCGTAATTGTCGTAAGCGCGCTCCAAAGGAAATGCCTCTTGGCCAAACAGCTTCTTCGGATCTTCATCTGCGATCTCTCCTGCGAGAATAATCGGTAAATCATTGTGCAAGGCATGGCCCGTCAAGCGATAGGCCGCAGGAAACATTACCACTTCAACCGACGCGTTTTCGCCCTCTAAAATGAAGGCGCACATGGGCTCTTGAGTCTTCTTGGTAAACATCTTTCGGAAACCGGTCACGAGCCCTGCGGTTCGAACCACCTCACCCGGTGGCGCATCCTGAATATCCTGCATCGTCGCCTGTGAATACACGCTGATGTCCCAGGCGAATTCATCCAAAGGATGCCCCGAAATGTAAAAGCCAATCAGATCTTTTTCTTGGGCCAACATCATGCGCATCGGCCAGGGATCGATGTACGGAATCTCTTCATCCCCGTTATCTCCGCCACCAGCATCATCCTCCAGCATTTCAAACAGAGAGGCCTGCCCCGCGAGGCGATCCCGCATATCGGCCAAGGCCCGCGACATCACCATCTCCACCCCGGAATACATGCGATGGCGATCCATCTCGGTAAAGTCAAAGGCCCCGCACTGCACCAAACTTTCCAAACATTTTTTGTTGGCCAACTTGTTACTTACCCGGGTGCAAAAATCCGTCATACTTTCAAACGGCCCGTTCTTTTCACGCTCCTCGACCAGCGATTCAACCGCGCCTTGCCCGACCCCCTTAATCCCCGCGAGACCGAAACGAATGTTACCATCTTCCGGACTAAACCGGTCGATCGATTGGTTCACCGCCGGCGGCAACACTTCGAGCCCCATCTTGAGGCACTCACCAATAAAGAAGGAAAGTTTTTCCGGATTCCCCATCTCGCAGCTGCAGAGAGCGGCCATAAATTCTACGGGATAATGCGCCTTGAGCCACGCGGTTTGCATCGTGATCACCGAGTAGGCCGCCGAGTGCGACTTATTAAATCCGTACCCCGCAAACTTCTCGATGTTATCAAAAATCCGTCCCGAAAGCGCGGCGGGAATATTATTCGTCTTGGTACAGCCCGCGATAAATTCGAGGCGCTGCTCAGCCATAATTTCGGCTGACTTTTTACCCATGGCACGACGGAGCAGATCCCCTTCCGCGAGGGTAAATCCACCCAGCACATTGGCGGCTTGCTGTACCTGTTCCTGATAAACGAAGTACCCGTAGGTCTCGTGCAAAATTCCTTCCAACAAGGGATGGTCGTAAATGACTTTTACTTTGCCATGGTGACGCGCAATATAGTCTTCCAAGATATCCATCGGTCCTGGACGATACAACGCGATCAAGGCGATAATATCTTCGAAACGACGCGGCTGAAATTTCCGCAGCATGTCCTGCATCCCGCCCGACTCCACCTGAAACACCCCAACCGTGTCGCCACGCTGTAACAGCTCGAACGACTTATCGTTGTCATACGGAAGCTCATCGGGATCGATCACATCGCCCGTGGAGCGCTCAATATTTTTCACCGCCTCGGCAATCACGGTGAGGGTTTTCAAACCGAGGAAATCCATCTTGAGCAAGCCGGTCATCTCTACCGTCTTCATCTCATACTGCGTGACCCGCTGCCCCTCTTTGTCTCGCGCCACGGGAACAATTTCCGTGAGCAATTTCTCGCCCATGACCACGCCGGCCGCGTGAGTCCCTTGGTTTCGAGGCAGCCCCTCCAAGACTTCCGCGTACTGCATAATCTGCTTGGCATTCGGATCGGTCTGCACCGCCTTCTTAAAGTCCGGACTCTTCTCCATCGCCTTGGCAATCGTCGTCCCCGGATCCTCCGGCACCAACTTGGCCAAGCGGTCGCATTCCGCCAATGGAATTTCCAGCACCCGCCCTACATCGCGGATCACCGTCTTCGCTCCAAGGGTGCCAAACGTGATGATGTTGGCGCAGTTTTCCTGACCGTAGAGCTCTTTTACGTAGTCGATCACTTCACCGCGCCGCGCCTGACAAAAGTCGATATCAAAATCGGGGGGAGAGGGACGTTCCGGATTCAAAAAACGTTCGAAAATCAACCCGTACTTTAAGGGATCTACCGTGGTGATATCCAAGGAGTACGCCACGATCGATCCCGCACCAGAACCACGCCCCGGCCCTACCGGAATGCCTTCATTTTTCGACCACGCCACAAAATCCTGAACCACAACAAAGTAGTTGAGATACCCCTTGGTGCGAATGACGCTGATCTCCATTTCGATGCGCGTGTGCACCGTTTTTTCGAAGTCGGTCTTGGGATGGTTGAAGTCAGCAATCCCGTAGCGCTTGGCGATGCCCTTCTTCACTTCTTCGCGCAAGAAGGTCTCGGTGGTATGTCCATCCGGCAAGGGATAATCGGGAAAGTGAATATCTTCTCCGAGCCTAAGATCGATGTTGATCCGCTCCGAAATCGCCACCGTATTGTTGAGCCCATCTGCGTAATGTGTTCCCCATTCGGCCCACATCTCTTCTTGGGTTTTCATGAAAAACTGGTCCGACCCGTACTTGAGACGGTTCGGGTCATTCATCGTGGTCCGCGTCTGTAAACAGAGCATGACCTCGTGAGCCGCCGAGTGCGACTGCTCGAGGTAATGCACGTCGTTGGTTACCAAGCGCGGAATCTTGAGCTCGCTAGAAATCTTATCCAGCTCGGCGTTAACCTTGTGCTGCTCGGGCAAGCCATGGTCCTGATACTCCATGTAAAAGTTCTCTTTACCGAGAATGTCTTGATAGGTCCGCACCCGTTCGCGGGCCAGCTTCATTTCATCCCGAGCAATCAAGCGAGGCACTTCCGCTGCAAGACAGCCAGAGGTGCCAATCAAGCCCTCGCTATGCTGCGCCAAAAATTCTTTATCGATCCGAGGCTTATAATAAAATCCATCGAGGTGCGCCGCCGAGCAAAGCCGCATTAGGTTCGCGTAACCAACTTCGTTTTCCGCGAGAAGCAGCAAGTGATTGGACTGAGTGCCGTCCTCATTCTTCTTCCGCTCGTTCATGTTGTTGTCGGTCATGTACATCTCACAACCGATAATGGGATTCACCCCTTGGGCCTGGCAGGCTTTGTAAAACGCAATCGCCCCGTACATCGCTCCGTGATCCGTGATCGCGAGCCCGGGCATTTCATGTTTGGCCGCCTTTTTGACCGCCTGCTTGATCTTACAGGCACCGTCGAGCAAGCTGTACTCGGTGTGAAAATGTAAGTGAACGAAGTCTTTTTTAGCCATGATACGATACCTGAATTACCCGTGAGCCGCAGCGCGAGACCTACGAACCTTGGGCAGCCTAACAGGCTGACTCAGGCGGGGAAAGCAAAAGCGTCAGACATGGAAAGCAAAAGCGTCGGACAGCCTCGGAGCTATGGTGCCTACACTCATTCGAAGTTGTTTGTTTCGGATATTTTGACGCGCTGTTGTTGAATTCGATTTCCCAAGGAATCGCCGAAGGCCAAGGAGCGGCGGTTTCCAACCGCCGACGGATAAAAACGGTCGGGCTAGAGACGGAGGGTTTAACGAGCAGGATCCTGCGCCTCGAAACCGAGGCATGAGAAAGGGATCACATGAAAAAGGCGGCAGAGTCCAATGGCACCTCGATTTCCCGAGGAATCGCCGAAGGCCAAGGAGCGGCGGTTTCCAACCGCCGACGGATGAAAACGGTCGGGCTAGAGACGGAGGGTTTAACGAGCAGGATCCTGCGCCCCGAAACCGAGGCATGAGAAAGGGATCACATGAAAAAGCCGGCAGAGTCCAATGGCACTTCGATTTCCCAAGGAATCGCCGAAGGCCAAGGAGCGGCGGTTTCCAACCGCCGACGGATGAAAACGGTCGGGCTAGAGGCGGCGGGTTTGACGAGTAGATCCTGCGCCCCGAAACCGAGGCATGAGAAAGGGATCACATGAAAAAGGCGGCAGAGTCCAATGGCACTTCGATTTCCCAAGGAATCGCCGAAGGCCAAGGAGCGGCGGTTTCCAACCGCCGACGGATGAAAACGGTCGGGCTAGAGGCGGAGGGTTTGACCAGTAGGATCCTGCGCCTCGAAACCGAGGCATGAGAAAGGGATCACATGAGGAAGGGGGCAGAGTCGCGTCAGACATCAATGGCACTTAGATAAGCCGTTTTGCATGGAAAAGAGTTCGCTCTACCCTGAAAAGAAAGCCGGAGGCTTGATGGCAATTAGCCGGTCGGTGACCGAAGGGAACCACCGGAAACAATCGCAAAAATAACTCTCGAGCGCTGGAAGCGCGATCGGAGAACAACCTAAATGCGCTGCTCTCTTTTCAGGAAGGCAGAAGGATAATTGCCCGCTCGGCTTTGGAGTTTTGACCACAAATCAAACGGTGTTAAGCCAAGAGCCTATGATCTGCGCCGGGTTGATAGAGCGGCGAGCGGCTGTGCTAGATAGGGTCTATGGCTCGTTGCTGGGATTCAACGCGGTTCCCGGAAAAGGAAGGGGTCAGACTCCAATGGCGCTTAGATAAGTCGATTTGGATTAAAAATGAGTGAAAATCCGGACGGTTAAAGGCGCATAGTGCTGACCCATTGATAGCCATGGTTGACGAACGAAGTGAGGAGGCCGTGGTTCGGTGGATTTCTCCTCTAAGCCGCGTAGTGGCGACAGCGGCGACACCCTAGCGGATGAAAAGCGTATGATAAAGATTCCTGGAAATTTGGGGGGCGTTTTGGTGGATTTCGGACACAGCAGGATGCAAGCAGGATATAAACTGCGCGGGGCTGAGTCCTGCCCCCCGGTTCGCGTTCTCCTCCAATATAGAGCCTACCCCTCGTTGCCTATTACGTCTGCACGTAACCCGGCGCTGCGGCCGCTTCGCGGCCTTGCACACGGGCTACCATATCCCGCCCACTTCGGGGCGGATTCCCACGATGTCACATGTCGCCGAAAATAGGCTGGACCGCTTATCTAAGTGCTATTGGCGTCAGACATCAATGGCGCAATATTTTTTAAAATGCTTTTCGCCAATAGAATGAGACGGAAAGAAAACCTTAAAAAAACAGGTCGAACAAGATTCGCCTGATTCTGGATTGAGCTATTACAGGAACTAAGGCATGGCTGAACCCTCGCAAACCAGCCTTCTTAGATTTAACACCCCATCCATCCCGTGTACGCCCTCGCAAAAAAAGTCCTCTTCCTCCTGCAGCCTGAAACCGCGCATAACCTAACTCTTTTAACCTTGGGAAGCGCGCAGGCGCTCGGCCTCTTTCGCGCCTCTTCGTCTGGTCGAAGCGTCGAAACGATGGGGCTTCACTTCGCCAATCCGGTTGGCCTCGCAGCCGGACTGGATAAAAATGGCGAGCACGTTGACGCCTTCGGTAAACTCGGTTTCGGATTCATCGAAGTGGGAACCGTCACCCCGCTGCCGCAAGACGGAAACCCAAAACCGCGTATGTTCCGCCTCCCGGAGCACCGCGCCGTGATCAACCGCATGGGCTTTAACAACCATGGCGTCGATGCCCTCGCCCAGCGCGTGAAGGATCGCAGCTACCCCGGTGTGCTCGGGATCAACCTCGGAAAAAACAAAGCCACTCCGAACGAGAACGCGGTCGACGACTATCTCATCGGCCTCCGCGCGGTGTACAGCGTGGCGGATTACGTCACGGTGAATCTCAGCTCGCCGAACACCCCCGGCCTCCGCGACCTTCAAGGTGAAGCGGAAATGCGCGCCCTGCTCAGTCGCCTCCTCCAAGAACGCGAAACCTTGGCCGCGACTCACGGGAAAACCGTTCCGCTCACGGTAAAGATTGCGCCGGATCTCGCCGACGACGCGATCGAACAATTGGCCAAGATGTTTCTCGAACTCGGGATCGACGGCGTGATCGCGACCAACACCACCATCGCCCGCGAAGCGGTTGCCGGTCACAAGCACGGCGCAGAAGCCGGTGGCCTGAGTGGCGCGCCCGTGACTCAACGTTCAACCGAAGTGGTGGCGCGCTTGCACGCGGTGCTCGGGGATGCAATTCCCATCATCGGAGTCGGTGGCATTTGCAGCGTGGCCGACGCCCAAGCCAAACTCGACGCGGGGGCGAAACTGATCCAGGTTTATACCGGCCTGGTTTTTGAAGGCCCCGGCCTGGTGAAACGCCTGGTTCAATCGCTCTAGTCGCTGAATTTAAATCGGCACCTTTCTTGCCACTCAATGGCAGGATTGAGAGCAAGCTCTGCCACTCAATGGCAAAAACAATTTGGGAACAAAAACAGCGTATTCCCTCAAAAAAAAGGCCCGAAGGGTCGATTCATCATAGCCCACGGCATCGCCGTGGGATAGGATTGGTCTTCCATCAGCGGCCTGAAAGGTCGCGTCAGAGAATCTCTATCATGTCACAATCTCTTGCTCGGGAACAAACACATGGTATTCCAGCAAAAAAAAGGCCCGAAGGGTCGATTCATCATAGCCCACGGCATCGCCGTGGGATAGGATTGGTCTTCCATCAGCGGCCTGAAAGGTCGCGTCAGAGAGTCTCTATCATGTCACATTCTCTTGCTCGGGAACAAACACATGGTATTCCAGCAAAAAAAAGGCCCGAAGGGTCGATTCATCATAGCCCACGGCATCGCCGTGGGATGGGATTGGTCTTCCATCAGCGGCCTGAAAGGTCGCGTCAGAGAATCTCTATCATGTCACAATCTCTTGCTCAGATCTACGTACACCTGGTATTCAGCACAAAGAATCGACAACCGTCGATTGATGATGATATTAAATCAAAACTCCACGCTTATATTGCGGTGTGCTTGAGAGACAATGGTTGCCACGTATTTAAAGTCGGAGGCATCAACGACCATGTTCACATTTGCTTGTCGCTGGCTAAAGCAATGTCTGTTAGTAAGGTGGCCGAAATTGCGAAAGGCGCATCATCCAAATGGATGAAAAACCAAGGGGAAAAATATACATCGTTTTTTTGGCAGGCAGGGTATGGGGCATTTTCGATCAGCCCTGGACACAAAGATGCCTTGGTTGAATATATTCAAAATCAAGAAACGCATCATGCAAAAGAGAGCTTCCAGGATGAATTCCGACGCTTATGTGCAATGTACCAAGTCCCTTTGGATGAACGATATGTTTGGGATTAGGTGACGCGACCTTTCAGGCCGCCGCTCCAATTACCGTACTACCCCGGGCGATGCCCGGGGCTATAATGACTCGACCCTTCGGGCCGTAAAAAATCAAAAGCCGAGTGGGCAGGCTAAAAACGACCATGTTCACATTTGCTTATCGCTGGCTAAAGCAATGTCTGTTAGCAAGGTGGCCGAAATTGCGAAAGGCGCATCATCCAAATGGATGAAAAACCAAGGGGAAAAATATACATCGTTTTTTTGGCAGGCAGGGTATGGGGCATTTTCGATCAGCCCTGGACACAAAGATGCCTTGGTTGAATATATTCAAAATCAAGAAACGCATCATGCAAAAGAGAGCTTCCAGGATGAATTCCGACGCTTATGTGCAATGTACCAAGTCCCTTTGGATGAACGATATGTTTGGGATTAGGTGACGCGACCTTTCAGGCCGCCGCTCCAATTACCGTACTACCCCGGGCGATGCCGGGGGCTATGATGACTCGACCCTTCGGGCCGTAAAACGATCCAATTACCGCAAGACCCCGGGCGATGCCCGGGGCTATGATGACTCGACCCTTCGGGCCGTAAAACGATCCAATTACCGCAAGACCCCGGGCGATGCCCGGGGCTATGATGACTCGACCCTTCGGGCCGTAAAACGATCCAATTACCGCAAGGCCCCGGGCGATGCCCGCGGCTATGATGACTCGACCCTTCGGGCCGCAAAAAGGCCAAAGCCGAGTAGGCAGAGCTATACCATTGGATTCAACGGTCCTCCGCCCCATCTCGGGGTAACGCAAAAATATCAACGCCGAATGGGCAGCGCTAACCCTGCATGATGAACCGTCGATGTTCCGACGATATCCACCATCGAACCTAGGTTCACACCTGCGAGCGCTGAATTTCGAAGCGGCGTTGCTTGGACAGACGCGTCTCGACTTCCTTCATCCCGACCTTGAGCTGCACCTGAGCCGAGGCTGGGTTTTTCGTAAAACAACGACCGTAAATCAGGTCGACCTCGAACTGCTCGAAACAAAACCGCAGATGCTCGCGAAGCGCTTCGGTCATAAACCCTTGTCCCCAATACGGCACCCCGATCCACATGCCAATCTCGGCCACACCTTGATTCACATTCATCAAACTCACCGCACCAATCAGCTCGGGTTTTGACGCTCCAGACGACTCAATGGCAAACACGACCCCACTTTGCTTGCGCCAGATATCCGCATGGGTGACAATCCACTTCGCCGCGAGCCCTTCGGGATAGGGATGCGGGATCATCTCGACCATCTCTGAGACGCCCTGATCCCCCGCCAGCTCGCGCACCCGCGCACAGTCGTCGAGATCGAAGGGACGCAGGACCAAGCGCTCGGTACGCAGCGAAGGCTGAGACGAAGGCACAGGCGAATCTGCATCAAACGAACTCATCATCTCGCACTCACCCTGCTATTTACGCGAGGCTGTTTTCAGCAAGGAATCTCCCGCCTGCAGCACCTGCAAACGAAGCGATTCCGGTAAGTCGGGATGCGCCGCCAGATAGTCTCGAAGCACCCGCGCCGCCTCGGGCGAGTGGTACCCATTGAGCAGTGCACGGGTCCAGCTACTGGGAAAAAAGATATCCCCTGTGGCTTGGATTTCCGGTAAAAGCTCTAGTCCCGGACGGAGCAAAGGCAAGGACTCCGCTACTCGCAAAGGATGATGCACATAGCCAAGCGCCTCGGTCACCCAAGGCTCATGGGCTCGATTTTCCACCTCTTTCAAGCTATCAACAAAAGCAGCGCGCTCGGTTGCATCCAACGAAAGGCTCGGCCGGATAAACTCGAGCTTCCGTTTCAAATCAGCATTGCGAGTTCGTTTTAATTGAAAGGTAAAGAGTCGGTCACGCGCCCTCGACGAGGTGCCGTCGCGGAGCAACAATTGACACAGAACCTGCGCCTGATCCCGCTCGCTTAGCTTCAGACCTTCGATCGCCTCGTCGCCCTCCCAAACCGCACGAACCCGCTCCACAGCAGACTGGCTCAACATCAAACTCGCCAAGGTGCGGAAGACCTGCGCTTTGCTTTTCGCCTCCACCGATTCGAGTACAGCAAACAAGTTGGCTTCGAGTCCAGGCGCTCGCTCAACCCGATCGTCCAGCATCCAAAAGCTGGTTCGGATTTGCTGCAACAAGAAGCTTCGGTTCAAGGCCACGGGCTCTGAGGCAACCGCCTCCACACAGGCCTCAAACCACGCCGAGGCCGAGAGATCACCGGCCCAAAAACTTTCGCTGCCTTGGAGATAAAGCGAGCCACGCAACAAAGCGGTCTGAGTGAACCAGTCATCCCGCTGCATCGCCGTGATCAGGATCTCCGGTTTGCGATAGCTTACTGCACCATAAAAACGACCACTGACATCGGGAAGCAACAAAGCGCAACTAGCCAGCGCGCCGTCAAGTTCGTCCCCGGTAACGACGCGACCATCGGCCATAATCGCGGCCGGTTCGCGAGCCTGTGGGGGACCCGAAACGCTTTTCAGCTGCGCCATCCCATCCTGAAAAACCTCTTCCATGCGAGGCAAGCCGGCTTCGTTGACCCAGGCTTTACTCCAGCTCCGCAAATCAATTCGCGACCCCGCATGTGGCGCGAGGACATCAATTAAATCATTCCAGGTCGCGTTGCTAAATTCAAAGCGCTTCAAGTAGTCTTGCAGGCCGCGCTCCAAAGCCGCCTCCCCCATGATCCCCTCCAGCTGCTGCATCATGATCGGCGCTTTGTGATAAATGATCGACCCGTACAAACTCCCCGCATCATCCAGGTTATCCAGCGATTGCAAGATGGGATGGGCGCCTTCACTGCGATCCACTGCGGCCGCGCTCGGCATGTGATCCATCAAAAAACTGAGGCGGTGATCCACATCAGGAAACTGCGGCTCGACGATTTTGGCGGCAATGAAATTTGCAAACACTTCTTTGAGCCACACGTCGTCAAACCAATCCATGGTGACGCAGTTTCCATACCAGGCATGCGCGGTTTCATGCGCGATGAGATGCGCCCGCCACAGGGTCTGCTTCTCGGAAGCCCCTTCGTCCAACAGGAGCATATGACCCCGATACTGGATGGCACCAACGTGCTCCATGCCTGCGTATTGAAAGCCAGGAATCAGCGCGATATCAAATACCGGATAGGGATACGGCATCTTCGCATGCGTCTCCATCCAGGCCAAACTTTCGGCGTGCAACTGTAATATCGCATCTGCATTCCGCGCCAGTTTTTTTGCATCCTTCTCGCGATGCAACATGCGAAGCCGCCGACCATCGATCACTTTTTCAACTACCCCAAACTCGCCGGCCACGAAGGAAAACTGGTAGGTCGACAGCGGCAAGGAGGGGTCGAAGATGACCTCCTTTTGCTCGCCTCGAATCACCTCGCGCTGGGCTCCAGCCGAAGCCGCAACCCAAGTCTTGGGCAGTGTCAGTCGCAGCGTGTAGCGGGCTTTGATATTGGGTTGATCCATGCAAGGAAAAACGGTGCGAGCCCGCGCGGGTACGAGCAGGGTATATAAAAAGTCGTCATGTCGATTCAACGACAGCTCTCCTGCATGAAAATCAATCTGGCATCGCGAAAGGCCTCCCGGCAAATCGGCCGACTCAATAATGATGTGCTCGTTAGTAAACCGATACTCAAGAGGCCCGGTCGGATTTCCGTCTGTGTCCACGGCATGCACCGCCAAGATGCGCGAAGCGTCTTCTTTAAAATCGAGAATCAACGGCTGATCGGGTAAAACGCGCTCCGCACTGAAAAGCAGGCGCCCGAGCACCGGCGCTTCGCGCGCCTCGGGCACGGTAAAGGCCAGTGACATCTCAACGTGCTCAAAACTCGCTTTACGGAGATCCGCTAGCGCCTTGGATACGCCGGGGGCTTCTATCTCATTTGGGTCATCTGGGTCCGATGCAGAGAGCGCAGCGGGCGGTGACAAAAAAAGCGAAAAGGCAAACATGATGAAAAGGCACGCGAGAGATTGGCGTTGATACATAATTAGATTCTAAGGCGGCAAAGCAGGGAAGTAAACCCAAACCGCCTGTTTTGATTTGAAGCGAGAAGTTCAGCGCGACAGCAGGACCGTACTCGCTCGGTTGCATCCCTATTTAGATTGACATCGACCAAGGTATTTTGGCTACTTAGCCGAATGGATTTGGACGGAATGCGGCAGTTGCTCCAGGGGCAAAGCGAAACAAACGTAGGCACCATAGCGGAGTTAATCACCCTCATGGGGATCGGCGCGATCATTGGTCTGCTGACAGGGCTCATCTTCCGCTTTTTCGCGCAAACGGTTTCCGACCGAGTTCGATTTAGCCGCATTTTTGTCCCGGTCATTCTGAGCACGGTCATTATCGTTTCCACGGTAAAATATTCGATCACCTTATCTCTTGGCCTCGTCGGTGCCCTGTCGATTGTTCGCTTTCGCTCCGCGATTAAAGAGCCCGAAGAAATCGTCTATCTCTTTTTCTGCATCGCCATTGGGGTTACCCTCGGAGCGGGCATGGCGATGAATGCGGTCAGCGCGAGTATTGCCTTCCTTCTCATCGTCAGCCTACTAAACCTGAAGAAAAAAACGGATCATCAGCTGTTCTTACTGACCGCGAGCATGCCAGTAAGCCAACGCGAAGAGAGTCTACAAAAGCTAACCGCATGGCTTGAAACGACCTCTCAGCATCGCGAGATGATCCGCCTCGACCACCACAAGGATCGGGTTACCCTGCGGGTGGAATTCCTCCCCATCCCATCGGTCAACGCCCTCGACTTCTCCAATCAGCTCCAAGACATTTTGCCAGGCATCGATCTCTCCATCGGCCGCTCCAATACCCCATGATTGATCAAGAACGGCTGGAGTGGAAATACAGTTTCTCTGGTTTTGCTCAACCGGTGATCGACCGAATTTCTCCCCACTTCCGTCCGATCGCATTTGGGTCGCAGGAAGCCTCCGAGGTTCATAGCCTGTACTTTGAAGGGTTCGACTGGCCGGCATTTAGAGAGACCCTAAGCGGGAATTCGGTGCGCTATAAATGTCGCCTGCGCTGGTACGATGAACCAGAACCGCGCAGCCCAATTTTTGAGATCAAGCGCAAGCAGGGCTTTCATGTCAACAAGGAGCGATTCCAGATCCCAAGCTTCGATCCTGATCTACCGCCACATCTCTGGGCGGGCGCCTTAAGTGAACAGCTCCCGCCCCATATTGCGATTCTGCTCCTGCAGCGCGACATACCGGTGTGCCACATCCAATATACCCGACGCCATTTCACCGCCCTATTTGATGCGGATACACGCATCACCGTCGACACCGACCTCACGGTGCGCCACCCATCCGCTTATCATCCCGATGAAGTTATTTCCGTGCCTGGAAATGTTCTCGAACTGAAATTCCCGACCACCCTCACCCCTCCCCGCACCGTGCTGGAAGCGGTTGGCATGCGTCGAAGCCGCAACTCCAAATATCGGAATGCGGTGGTTGCTCTCGGGTATCACCTTCCTCCCGAATGAAGTTTTTTCCATATTCCACAAAAGGTGTTCTCGCCAAGGCCCTCCTGCTTGGGCTTGGCGCGGTTGTCCTTGGCCTATTACACAGCCATTCCGGGCTTCGTGAACGCCTGGACCCTACTCCGGATTCGTTACAGCTCATTGCCGCGGGAAATGCTCGGCATGATGGGCCGAAAGACATGCGCGGGTATTCCCACGACTGGATCAAACTTAAAAATTCCAGCGACTCGAATTGTCGCTTATCGGATTTCAACCTAGCGGATAGCTATAACAAACCTGTCGGCCAGCGGTTGCCAAACATTCTGCTTGAACCAGGAGAAGAAGCCACGATTTTTGCTTCGGGGAAAAACCAAATCGACAGCATCTACCGCTTCGGCTTCACCGCACCGGCCAGACGAACTCACTGGAAGCCCTGGCTCATGCCATCCGGCAACGGCAAAGTGGCGGTCACGGTTTCCCAACAAGCGATTCCTGCATCCCTTCGTATTAAACCCGCCGACGCCTCCTTGCTCTGCCCACTCAAACGCAATGCGAAGGCACGGTACTATATTTTTCTCGAGGTGATGACCGGCTCGCATTCGGGCAAGCTGACTTGGCAATTCGCCGGAGAATCCGGAGAAGTGGAGATTCCAAGTTCTACCGAGGGAACCCTAAAAACCATCCTCATCCCGCATCCGAAACGCAGCTTCGGAACCTGGATGATCGGCCCCGAAACCCAAACCCTAAAAATCCAACCCAGCGATGGATTTGTCAGTTGTCGGGACGTACTCCTTCTTCGCCAAGGCACTCCCATCGGAGAAGGGTTTCAAGACATCCACCTCTCCTTCAAACTCGACCCCAAAAAAGAGCCTGTCCTGCTAAGACGCGGGGAGCGAATTGTAGACTATATCCCTTCACGAAAATCGCCTCGCGCCCGTGATATTCAACCACCGCAATCCGCCTTTACCATTCCCACTAGCGGGGTGGTGACCGAGCCCATCGCCATCACAGCCGAAGAGCCAAACCTCGTCATATGCTACACGCTGGACGGAACGTTTCCCGCCCCCACGAAGCCGAAGTACAGCGGGCCGATCGCGGTAACCAACACGGTCGTGCTACGAGCCCAAGCCTACTCGCCGAAAGAGCTACGCTCGGTTGGTAGCGAACAATTCGGCACCTATCTCGCAGCAGGGCCCAAATCATTTGACTACTTCTTCTGCACCATGGTTCCCGCGGACCTGTACAGCCGTGAACGAGGCATCTTGAACCAACTCAAAGTTCGCGGCAAAGAAAGTGAACGCCCCTGCCATGTCACCTGGATCAAAAAAAATGGTGAGCAGGAATCCGGTCCCGCGCAGCTACGCATTCAGGGGCGGTGGACTCGGATCAATCGAGTGAAGAAAAACTTTCGCCTCGAGTTCTCGGAAAAAAGTTTTGGCGGCTCGTTTTTCGATGCGTCGGTCCCCACAACCGAAGCGATTATTTTGAAGGGGCATCGAGGCGGCAAGACGCACGTAAACTACGCCTGCTTCCGCGCCGCGGGACTTGCGGCTCCCTACAGTCGGCCGGTGTGGCTCTTCGTCAATGGGGTTCCATTTGGAGCCTATACCGCCTTAGAAAATATCCATTCCCCACCTGTTTTGAAGCGCCTGTACGGGACAACTGACCTCGACGTGTACAAAGAAAAAAGCGAGCAGCCCTGGAAGTCGGGGACCACCGAGGCCTTCGACCAACAGTGGGAAATGGTGAGCGACCTTCCCATGGAGCAGTTGGACTTTGTCGAGCCAGCCTACTTTGCGCGATGGATGGCCATGAGCTCGTTCCTCTCGCCGGCAGATGCGGCGCAAGGATATTACGTCCGACCAAGAAATCCTCCAGGCACCTGGCGCTTTGGCGCGTGGGACCTCGAAGGCTTTCTTCAGGTCGATGCCCCACTCTGGCATTCCCTCGGCGGGTATCGCGAGGAACTCTGGGATCGCATGGTGGAAAGCCCTGAATTCCTGAAGGAGTGCGATAAGCAAATGGAATCCATCGTTAACATGCCCTACCTGCAAAACGGAGAACCTAGGAAATTTTACCAGTGGTTCCAGGACCAGTTCATCAAGGAAATTGAATTCGAAAAAATGGGATTAACCGCCCAACGCGATGTTTCCGCCGGGAAATCGATTGAAGAGCTTGTGGCTGAAATGGAGGGCGGAATGGAATACCACAAAAATTACTACGACAATCGGATCGCCCGCTACCAAGCCTATTTCAAAGCGAAGCAGGAAGCAGAAGCTGGCGTTAGCGAAGAAGAAGAAGAAGAAGAAGAAGAAGAAGAAGAAGAAGAAGAAGAAGAAGCAGCGGCAGCAGCAGCAGCAAAGGAATAGCCGCAGATCCCCGAAGGGGATCACGATTCATTATCACCGCCTGGAAGGCGATGGCACAAACACGCCCTTGGAAGGGCATGGTACGATCGGGACTCCTCGATTCTGACTCGACCTTTCAGGCCTTGCGGATTTCCGGAACGTACCCGGGCCTTCGACCCGGGCTATAATGACGGCGACCCTTCGGGCCTAAAACCCGAAGGCAAAAGTCGATCTGTTCGCGGGGGATTGTCGAAGTGAGACGGCCTGCCCAAGCCGTCGGAACGTATCGCGGCGACCAACCTAACGGCGTCCAGCCCGTTTGCGCAAAGGATCACGATTCATTATCACCGCTTGGAAGGCGATGGCACAAACACGCCCTTGGAAGGGCATGGTGCGATCAGGACTCCTCGATTCTGACTCGACCTTTCAGGCCTTGTGGATTTCCGGAACGTACCCGGGCCTTCGACCCGGGCTATAATGACGGCGACCCTTCGGGCCTAAAACCCGAGAGGCAAAAGTCGATCTGTTCGCGGGGGGATTGTCGAAGTGAGACGGCCTGCCTAAGCCGTCGGAACGCATCGCGGCGATCAAGCTACCGGCGGTCCAGCCCGTTTGCGCGAAGGATCACGATTCATTATCACCGCCTGGAAGGCGATGGCACAAACACGCCCTTGGAAGGGCATGGTACGATCGGGACTCCTCGATTCTGACTCGACCTTTCAGGCCTTGCGGATTTCCGGAACGTACCCGGGCCTTCGACCCGGGCTATAATGACGGCGACCCTTCGGGCCTAAAACCCGA
>Ga0209187_1001332_pt1 | contig 29416 bp, 22 predicted proteins | sample BantaG_FD_187430 | JGI IMG/M metagenome (GOLD analysis project Ga0209187, IMG submission 187430) | Marine algal microbial communities from Bantry Bay, Ireland - BantryBay_4 metaG (SPAdes) (version 2) | ecosystem: Host-associated > Algae > Red algae > Unclassified | place: Bantry Bay, Ireland...
ACTCGCACATCCATACAGTTCGGAAGGGGTTCCAACATGAATGACACAATAAAAAAGTATCTATTGCAATCGACTATGATTGCAGGACTGGCAACAGCCGGTTTCGCCGCACCTGCATATGCGCAGGATACAACACCAGATGAAGATCTTATCGTTGATTTGATCGACGAAGAGGTTGTCGACGCTGATGATGAAGCTGACACGGTTGTCGTTACAGGCTCCCGCCTGAAACGTGATACATTCTCTTCCACGGCGCCTATTCAGGTCATTACAGCTGATAACGCGGCCCAAGAAGGCTTGTTTAGCGCTGTTGAGATTCTTCAGACTAACGCTGCGGCGTCAGGTCAACAAATTGACTCGACATTCTCGGGATTTGTTTTGGATAATGGACCGGGTTCAGAAACCGTTAACCTCCGCGCGTTGGGTGCGGATCGGACACTTGTTCTCTTGAACAGCCGTCGTATTGGGCCGTCAGGTGCAGAGGGCTCGCCAACTCAGCCGTCAATTAACTTGATTCCGAATACAATGATTGACCGCGTTGATCTTCTTTTGGACGGCGCGTCAGCGGTTTACGGTTCCGATGCGATTGCGGGCGTTGTTAATATTATCCTGAAGAATGACTATGACGGACTAGAGCTTGATGCTTCTGCAGATACTCCGGAACAAGGCGCGGGTCAGGATTACTTTATCGGTGCGCGTTATGGTAAGAACATTGATCGCGGTTTCATCGGCGGCGCTGTCGAGTATTCCTACCAAGATCCTTGGTTTGCCTCAGATCGTGACTTCCTTTCGAACGGCGGTTTAGGGTGTAACACAAACCTCGAGATCACGGAGAGCGGAGAGCTACGTAGAGACGATATTTCAAATACGCGTTTGGATAACCTGCTGGGTCTGTCATCAAGCCCTGGACCCTGTGTGCCTTCCAGATTGACACAGCGATTTATTGCAGGCGGATTTGGGTCAATCTACTTCCAACCGGACATTAATAATACGGGTATTGGGTTCTCAGAATCCTCACTCTTCTCTGTTCCTATTGACGGTAATGGTGACGGCATTCGTGATGTGTCCTTCGCAGACTTCTCGCCAAACGGTCAGCAGGCAGACATTCAGCAAATTGTGAACGAGCAAAAGCAGTTTTCAGCCTTTATGAATGGTGAATACACCTTCGAAGGCGATATGAACAATACTATGTATTTCGAGGCGCTATACGCTGACCGTGACATTAAGACAGTCGGTTCGCAGTTTCAACTATTCCCCGTTGTGCCTGCAAATAACCCGTTCAACCCCTGTAACATTGCAAATAATGATTGTGGCGCAGCCTATAATGCCGTTCTGGCTAACCCAACCTATCAAGCAAACTTTGCCACGTTCTTGAATTCCGATCTAAACCCATTCGGTACGACGAACTGCTTCGGATTGCCGTTCGCAGCTTGTACCCCGCAGAATTTTGGACTCAATCAGCCAACAGGCGTAAGCCTGACTGCACAGCCAGTAATTGGGGTTTTGGGTGACCGAAACGTCACAGAGGTAAGTCTGCGTCAATCTCGTATTGTGGGTGGCATTAAGGGTGATCTGCCGTTCATCAATTCCGGTTCTTTGAATGACTGGTCATATGATGTTTCAGCGCAATATTCATACTCTATCGGCGAATCTCTTCGGTCGGGTATTCAGACTGATCGTTTGAATTTATCCCTTGGGATTGATCCGAATACTGGCGCTCTTCTTAACGCGCCTTGTGAAAACGCGGCGTCTTACGGGCCGGAAGTTGGGGGCGGATGCGTACCTGTGAACCTGTTTGCACCAAGTCTTTATGCGTCTGCCGCCGGAGGTGATTTTGCAACGGCTGCAGAGCGTGATTACCTTTTTGGCGATCGGACATTCGACACGCGTATTGGTCAGCTTGTTTTACAAGCAACAGCTCAGGGAGATCTCTTTAAACTTCCGGGTGGTGAGGCCAGTATTTTGCTTGGTGCCGAATATCGTGAAGATACAATTGACTCCGACCCTAACCGGATTGCGCGCGACGGTTTGCTATTCGCGTTCTTCTCTGACGCTGGAGCTCGAGGCGATGTCACCAATAAAGAGCTTTTTGGCGAGCTTAGTCTTCCATTGGGCACGGGTAATGCTGGTTTGCGAGAGCTAAATATTGACCTTGCGGGCCGCGTTACCGACAATGAATTCTACGGGACGAACGCTACATATTCGATTAAAGCCGGTTATCGTCCTATCGACAGTCTTCTGCTACGGGCGACTTACGGTACGTCTTTCCGTGCGCCAAATACCCGCGAATTATTCTTGCGGGCGCAGACGGCGTTTAACAACAACTTCTTCGATATTTGTGCCGTCCCGGAAGCTGCGTTCCAAGCGGGTGGCATTGGGGGTGGAGCCGCGGGTACATATGATGCGGCGCTGGATCCACGGACACAACAAACATTGGATAATTGTGTGGCGGATGGTATTGACCCAACGTCTTTCCTTCCAAATAATCCGTTCTATTCCGTTGAAGTATTTGGCTCAGGTAGCGAGACTGGTGAAATCCCTGGATTCGAGACGCTCGAACCGGAGACATCTACCAGCTACACTTTAGGGGCCTCATTCGAACAACCTTTCTTCGATAGCTTTGATGCGACATTTGGGGTGACCTATTTTAATCTTCAGGTCGAAAACAGCATCTTTGGTGTTAGCTCCCAGTTTGCATCCAATGCTTGCTATGCAGGGGCTCCCAATCTCGGGTCTATATTCTGTACTTTGTTTGAGCGTGGGGCCAATGACCTTGTTGCCGGTGATGCCGGTTCTCAAGTCTTGACGCCGTTTCTTAACTTGGACGATGATAACGCCGAATTTATCGACTATAACTTTCGCTTCAATAAGAATGATATCGCCCTGTTAGGTAAGAATTGGGATATATTTGGAAGAACGCAAATTTCTCAATATATCTCACGCACCTCCGCGTTTAATAATGGTGCAGGTGGCATCAACTTTGACGAACGCGTTGGTGAATTTGGAGTGGCTGAATGGACTGGCTCCGGTACTGTTGGCTTTACGCAGGACCGATGGGAAGCTGCATGGACAACCCGGTTTATTGATGGAGTTGCCGCTCCGGAAGAAATCGATAGACCTATTGATCCGGATGCGAACAATCGCTTGTTGGCTGTTGATGGTTTCACAAACGCCTATGATGATGTGAACACATTTAACGGCGCGGGTGCGGTTGTGACATGTTTGGGACCGGACTTTGGTGATGAGAATTGCCGGACTGTCTCCTCTGCAGACAGCTATTTCCTGCACAATGTGTCAGCCTCTTATCGTGGGGATGATTGGAACATCCTGGTCGGTGTGAGCAATGTCTTTGACAAGGCTCCGCCACTCGTCAGTGGACGTGAAGTCTTCTCAATCAACAACGTTCCGCTGGGTAACGGTTATGATCTGAATGGACGTGAGTATTTTGTGAGGGTTCGCAAGACGTTCTAAGGTAACATAAGCGTTACTAAAAAATTACATTAAACTTCTGGCGTCTCGCCAGAAGTTTTTTTAATGTCAAATTAACAACTTGAAATAGGCAGGTGAACTCATGAAAATTTTTAGTCTCTTACTCTCCGCGAGCTTGGCCTTGGGCTTTGCCGGTATTGCGAATGCGCAATCAACGGCTGCCAACGGCTATACGGCCGGCACACCGGTTCCAATGGACTATTGGGCTGTAAGGTCCGCTGTGAGCGGGGTCAGTGTGTCTCCTGATGGGAAACACATGGTTGTGCAGCGCATCAACTCCAAAGACGGCGACCCGATTATCGAAGTCTATAACGTAGATAATTTGGCTGAAAAACCTATTCGTATCGACGCGAAACCAATGGAGTTTACAGGCCCCTTGCAATGGGTTAGTGATGATGTCTTTTTTGGCCAAGCCATGCAGGTCATCAACAAGGCTGTGAAAGGTCCGGAACGAGATGTTCGCCGGTACCAGAATTTTTCTTACAATATAGAAACAGAAAAATTTAGTACTTTCTCTACACCGGACGGAAAAGGTGTATTTCAACTTGCTGGCCTTTTACCTGATGATCCTCGGGAAATTCTGATTGCAACGTCTAACGGTCCAGCCTCTGCTGTCTCTGATGACCCTTTTGAAAACTTTAGACCGTCCTCATATTATCGTTATAATATAGATACGGAGGCCAGAACGCTTGTCTATCGAGGTGGCGGTAAACAACCCCGAGCCTCTTTTGATGATCAAGCGCGACCAAGGATTAGCTCAGGTATTGATGCGGCTGCAGATGAAATTTTGACATATTACCGCTCGGCAAATGACACAGAGTGGAAAGAAATTTTACGTCAATCCGGAAAAGATTTCGATCGCACTGATTTTAATTTTGTAGCCGCACTCAAGGAAAAACCTGGCGTCATCCTTGTCACGGCGCGCGCGAATGGCGAAGATAAAATTGCACTTTGGGAATTTGATACGAACACAGGTCAGTATGGCCGTAAGATTTACGGGAATCCTGAAGCAGATATCCGAGGCTGGTTTTTCGGAAACGCTTGGGGGTCTGACCGGTCTTTAAAAGGTGTTATTTATCCGGGTGCCAAAAATGAAAGGCACTTCTTAGATCAAACAGAAAAAGCGCTCTACGACAAAATTCGCCCGAGTATAAAAAACGCATTCCAGATGTCTATTTCAAGCCGCTCTCGTGATGGTAATGTGATGACTGTATATAATGTCGGGCCGTCAGATTCCGGCACGCATTATCTAATCAACCGCGGCAAACTGCAAAAGATTGGTTCTACAAATCCCCTTCTGAAGCCTCAAGATTATTCGAACGTGGAATATATAAAGTATCCTGCACGTGATGGATTGATGATACCGGCCTATGTGACCAGGCCCAAAGGCTCCGGCCCATTCCCGCTCGTCGTGCTTCCGCATGGGGGTCCATATGTTCAGGAAACTATCGTGTATGATGAGTGGAGCCAGATGTTAGCCAATAATGGCTATATGGTTATTCAACCTCAATATCGCGGCTCTGAAGGACATGGTTGGAAGCACTTTATTAGCACGCTTAATGAGCATGGCCTCGCAATGAATGACGACAAAGATGATGGGGCCAAATATCTCATCTCCAAAGGCGAAGTCGATCCGGAGCGCGTGGCGATGTTCGGATGGTCTTACGGCGGTTACGCGGCTCTGGTTGCAGCGTCACGCGAAGATCAAATCTATCAGTGTACAATCCCGGGGGCCTTCGTTGCCGATCCGTTGATGTCTTATAATGGACGCAAGAACGACACGATTAAGTATTTTGATGACTTCTCCGCACAGCGTGGCGGTAAAGTGGGCATTAATCCCATGAACGAAGTCGATAAGGTCAATGTGCCGATGCTCTTGATTCATGGTGAGTGGGATCGCCGTGTCCTCTTCAAGCACTATGAGAAGTACAAGAAAGCTCTGAAAAAAGCCGGTAAAGCGGATCAAATGACGTTCTTGCCGCTCAAGAAAGCAGATCATTTCCTCTACACCCATCGGTATGAGCACAACCTCGAATATATGACGGCAATCCTCGATTATTTGAAGAATGATTGTGGTCCCGGCGGGCTCTAGGGCTTAGCGGAAACGTTTAAAATCCATCAATACGGCTGGCCTTTCTGGCCAGCCCTTTATTTTCTCAGCCCTTTATTTTCTCAGCCCTTTATTTTCCCAACCCCTTATTTTCTAGGTCTCTATGCTTTTCTTTGCGCGACAAAGTTTATCTATTCCCCCACGCCTAATAAAAACGCGAGTTCTTGCCGGCTCACTCATTTTTGGCGGAGCGTTGGTCTTACAGCCCGCCCTCAATTCAGATGGCGCGTTCGTTCCGGTCGCTGCGGCCCAAGCAACGACCCCCGCAAATTTTGATATTTTCAAGCCTAACCCAGTCAATAAATCGAGGTTTGATTATTCGATTTGGAATGAAGCCTTGGAGCAGGTGGTTCTGGACTTTGGGCCCTCAACACGCCTGCGGGCCGGGCGCGTTCGCGCCGGAGTCGGATCGCGTTTTGTGAAGGGACATAAATCCGCATACCGCTTGGAGGGGTCCCGCTTTACCTTTGAATTCATCACGGATGATTACCGACAGAGCCTTTCGGATTACCGTCTGGATTTGCAAAACCTTGCCAATGATCATGATATTACGAAGTTTCCAAAAGACGAGCAATTGGCCTATTGGATCAATCTTCACAACGTCGCTGTTTTAGAAAAAATCGCTGAAAATTATCCTGTTGATCGCCCGGAGAGAATAAAGCTTAGGGTGGGCGGGACGAAATATAAATTGGACGATGCACCTTTCCTGCAAGTCATGGGGCAGGACATTTCATTGTCTGATATCCGCAAAAACATCGTCTATAGTAACTGGAACGATCCCTCCGTCATCTACGGATTTTTCCGGGGTGATATTGGCAGCCCATCCCTATCGCCTTATGCCTATACGGGCGGCGATGTGACACTTATGCTTAGCCAAAATGCAGATGATTTCGTAAATTCTTTGCGGGGCTTTAACCTTGGCTCTAAAACGCGAAATGTATCTGCGATTTATGAAGAGGCCGCTCCCTACTATTTCCAAAATTGGGACGTCGATTTAACCGCTCACCTCGCCAAATATGCAGGTGAAGAGGCTGCTGCAGATCTCGCCAAGCCTTATCCTTTCCGTATTGATACATATGATACAATGATCGCTGACTTATCGGGCGGCGAGCGTCTTGGCTCTTCCGGCGCACCTACTGGCAATGACGGCCTTTCCTTTGAAACGCAGCGACTGTTAAATGAAGTTCGGAAGAAGAGAGAATATCTTATCCGCCGCGATGTTATCGGCCGTAAAAAAGGTTATGTGATCATCGAAGATCTCGTCCCCGAGGAAGATAAACAAGACCCGGTGGAATAAGGTGCAATATCTGTTTTCCAGATATTGCTTCACTTTTTTCCCGTATCGTAAATGAGACAGGCCCTGTGTGATTAATCCGAAGACAATAATTTGTTTAGCGATCACCAGCGGGGCTTTGGCCTTTCAGCCGTGTGTGTCGGCAGATAGTTTTCTTGTCCCGTCGGCTCAGGCTCAAACAATGCCAATCGCGGACTTTAGTGTTTTCACACCGAACCCCGTCAAAAAGTCGACCTTTGATTATTCGATTTTCAATGAGGCTTTAAGTCAGGTTGTTTTAGATTTCGGTCCGTCGACACGAATGCGCGCCCGCAGAGTTCAAGCCGATGTCGGCTCCCGGTTTGTCAGAGGACATAAATCTGCGTATCGTCTGGAGGGTGCGCGCTTTACATTCGAATATATTTCGGATGACTATAAACAGGGCCTTACGGATTACCGTCTCGATCTACAAGATATCGGGACGCAATATGATGTTACGAAGTTCCCGAAAAACGAACAATTAGCCTATTGGATTAACCTCCACAATGTCGCGGTTTTAGAAAAAATCGCTGACGATTATCCGGTTCAGCGCCCTGAAAGAATGAAGCTGAAAATGGGCGGTGAGAAATATAAGTTCGATGATGCACCGTTTATCCAAGTTAATGGGCAGAATATCTCTCTGTCTGATATTCGAAAAAATATCGTTTACAAAAATTGGGATGATGACTCCGTTATCTATGGTTTCTTTAAGGGGGATATCGGTAGCCCCTCTTTGCAGAAGTGGGCTTACACAGGTGAGTATGTCTGGACTCAGCTCAATCAAAATGCAGAAGATTTTGTGAATTCTTTGCGGGGGTTTAACCTGGGATCGAAAACAAGAAATGTATCTGCGATTTATGAAGAAGCCGCCCCCTACTACTTCCAAAACTGGGAGGTTGACCTGAAAGCCCATCTTCTCAAACATGCGGATGAGGCCGTTCAAACTGAACTCGCTAAACCCTATCCCTTCCGTATCGACACTTACGACACAATGGTTGCTGATGTCTCAGGGGGGCAAGGAAAGGGAACCTCCGGCGCAACGACGACTTGCCCCACAAACATGTCTTGTGGAACGGCGCGTTTGCTCAGAGAGGTCGAGACGAAAAGACAATATCTCATTCGCAATGACCTTGTAAAACGCAGAACAGGCTATGTGATCATTGAGGACCTCGTGCCCGAGGAAGATAAGTAAAAATAATAGGCGACCTAGTCAAAGGCCGCCTTATTTTTAACTTTAAAGCTCGCGCTACTTAACTTCAGGAATATCGGCCCTCATCTCTTGTCCAATGCGAGCGCTGTTTCTGGCGCGCAGGGCGGCTTGAACTTCCGGCAGCGCCGCAATCTCTTGCAAGGTCTGGACATCTTGCGCCATTTGCGCCGAGCCTGTGAAGAGGTCGTTGATCTGTTCCTCAATGGTTTTCTGACGCGGGAAGATTTTGATGCGCACATCCTCATCAACATCAATTTCGGCCAGCTTCTTCGCAGCGTTAATCGCGGTCAGGATCCCGCCGAGCTCGTCTACGAGGCCGATCTCCTTGGCTTGAACGCCTGTCCAGACGCGGCCCTTGGCGATTTCTTGAACGCGCTCTAGCGGTAAGTCCCGGCCATTGGCGACGCGGGTTGTGAAGTCATCATATATGTCTTGCAACTGACCGCGGTAAGCTTCTGCTTGCGTTGGCGTAAACGGTGCGTCCGGAGAATAGGCTCCGGCAAACTCACCACCGACGGTGATGCCGTCAATATTATAGCCGACTTTGGCAAAGGTGCCTTCCAATGCGATCTTGCCGCCGAACACACCGATGGAACCGGTGATGGTTTGGGGCAGGGCGACAATGTGATCCGCATGGGCCGAGACGTAATATCCGCCGGAGGCCGCATATTGACCCATGGAGATCACGACAGGCTTGCCGGCGTCGCGGGCCCGGTCGGCTGCGGCCAAGATTTGGTCAGAGGCTGCGGGGCTGCCGCCCGGCGAGGAGACGCGGAAGACGATGGCTTTGACCTTCTTGTCTTTCAATGCTGCGTCAAATCCGGCTGAAACCGTATCCCCGCCCATGGTAATGGCCGGAGAGAAGATTGACCCGCCGGAGGACTGACCCGGCAGCACCGCCCCTTGTCCGCCAATAAAAGCGATCGTGCTGTCACCGCTGGTCGTGCCCGGGCCATAAGATGACACGCTGGTAAAGGCGATTTTGTCATTGCCCACTTTCTTGCGCACATAATCTTTGGCGTCTTCGAGCTGGCCGAGCTTATCCACCATACCCGCTTCCAGCGCATCTTCCGCGCTATGCGGGGAAGCCATCAAAACTTGGGTGATACCCGGCGCCGTCATGCCGCGATCTGTTGCGATCTGCGCCACGGCATTGTCATATAAAGATGTCAGATAGCTGGTCGTGGCTTCGCGGTGCTCGGGCGTGAAGCCTTTTTCCGTGTAGCTGTTCACCGCATTCTTATATTCGTGAAATTGGAAAAATTCAGGATCAGCATCTAGCTTCTCCATCACGCCGCCATAAAACTCTGTTTCTGAGCGCATGCCTGATATAGCAAATCCCGTTGTGTCCTGCATCCAGATCTCATCCGCGGCTGAAACAGCCTGATATGTCATAAGGGATGTGCCTTCAAATCCTTGGGCGTGGGCGATTACGAATTTACCCGATGTTTTAAAATCGAGCAGGGCAAGCCGGAGTTCTTCCGCACTGGCGGGGGCCATGCCGAAATTTTCGGCCCGGATGAAAACGCCCTTCACAGCCTTGTCGTCTTTCGCGCGGTGGAGCGCGTAGACCGTGTCTACGACTGAGCTCGGCGTGTCACCAAACAAGCTCTCGCCAATAGAATGATCGATCATAGGCTGCCGCAGGTCCAGCGTGAGCACCTTATCGGGTGTCTTTTCACCAACTGAGGAGAGCGCTCCGACAAGTCCAAAGAATATGAGGAGAATAAAGAGCACGATAAAGAAGCCGAAAATTCCGGCAATCGTCCCGAGCATTGTAATGAAAAACTGGCGCATACGATTCGATCCATTCTCAAATATGAGGCGTCTGTACAGCCCATCTGCAGAGGTCGTCAGGGAAAGTAAGTTACAATTTGTTGTTAAACGATAAGAAATTGCCCGCAAGAGGCAATTTCCTGCTTTCCACAGTTTAGGCAATGATGACGGGGCGTGAGGTGCTGACATCAAAGTCTCAACTCTGCCTTTTTTTGACTGAAAGCCGTTGCGTTGATGGGTTTCGCCTATTATGAGGCCGCTCACGTCTGGCATAGACACGTCATATTGGGGCGTAGCCAAGTGGTAAGGCATCGGGTTTTGATCCCGTGATCGTTGGTTCGACCCCAGCCGCCCCAACCATGTCCACTCTACCGGGCATCCTGTAAGCCTTTGATTTCAACATGGCTAAGGGTTGAATTTTCAACAATTTTTATCGTTTTGCCCTTGACTGTGGACAAAAGACCCTGCCTGTGTTACTCTATAACAAAATAAAATCGATCTAGCTGGATATTTTGCGCGAAATTCTCTTGCACTCAATACCGGGTAATGTTTGATTAAGGAAATGGTTCGCTCAAGCGAGCATCGACTACGCACCGCAAAAGTGTGCGAACGAATTTGGAGGACGTGAGTGGTGAATTTCAAACCCGCCCGTATTGCGCTTTGTCTTGGCCTGTTGGTCAGCACCCCATTTGGGATGTCGACAGCTGCGCAGGCGCAAGATGCTGACGCAGCGGTCAACGAATATGTTGGCGTGTTGAATCAAATTCAGAATGCCAAAATCGCGATAGAGCAGCGCGAAGTTATGATGATCCGTCAGAAAGAAAAGATGGATAGCTTAAAGGCGCAGATCGAAACAGTTCCTGGAGTCAAAGAATCTGTCCGGGGTATCGTGACCGAAATGGTTGCTGAAATCGAAAAAGTCATAGAGTCCGACTTGCCGTTCCGTAAAGAGGAGCGCTTTGCCCGCTTGGACCGATTGCGCAGTTTACTGGCCAGTGATGACACTCTGGATGCGGATTTGTTCCGCCGTGCGATGATGCTTTATGACATCGAGGCCAATTACGGCTATACAATCTCGGCCTATACGGGCGACAGCCCTATGAAAAAGCCGAATACACCGGGCCGCCGCTTGGCGGCTTGCCGCGAGGATATCGAATCATCTGTCTGCAACATTTCAAAGGATGTGAAAGAGCGTCTTGAGAACGGCTTCAACATTGACGGAACGCCGGGAGATATTGCTGATATCAGTGACGAAATCAAAGACGGCAATTATGTCCATTTCGGCCGCCTCTCATTTATCTATCTCGATTTGGATAGCCGCGAAGGCTTCCGGTGGAGCAAAGAAGCCAATGGCTGGGAAAAACTCAGTGCCGGCGATATTTTGAATGCTCGTAGATCCGTTCGCATTGCGCGCGGAGAGAGTGCCCCCGGTGTCGTGACGGCACCAATTACTATGCAAGCGGCGCAATAGTGTCGCCTCATCAAACCCATTGCGGGCGGGACATTGACGCGGTGTCAGTTTCTCACTCTGCAACGAAAATTAAAGCAGCCTGGAAGGAAACCATGTTAAAATCTTCAATCGCCAAGCGCCTATTGCTGGCTGGTGTTGCAGTTGGACTGCTCGCCACCCCGGCACAGGCCCAGCTTGATACCGCACTCAGTGTGGCAAAGTCTTCGACGGCAGCTGCTGCGGCGTCTCAGCGTCAAGTCGAGCAGCTGGACGACCAAGCTGACAACGCGGTCCGTGAATATCGCGCCGTTTTGCAGCAAAAAGACAATATTGAGTTGTTTGTTGCGCAACAGGATATTTTCCGGGCGTCTCAGGAGAGTGAAATCGCGTCTTTGCGTCGTCAGCTTGGCACGGTTGATCAAATCAAACAGGGCATGAGCCCGATGATGTTGAAAATGACGGCGGCGCTGGAAGACAGTATCAAAGCCGATCTGCCGTTCAACCTGAATGAACGTATGGCACGCATTGATTACGTGAAATCTGCTTTGGGCAATCCGGATGTCTCTCCGGCGGAGCAATATCGCCAAGTTTTGAATGCCTACAAGGCCGAAGTAACTTACGGTTTGGGTATTGAATCCTACGAAGGTGCGCATCCCAAGAGAGAGGGCAATGTTGTCAACTTTATTCGCTTTGGCCGGACCTCATTTGTTTATGTGTCCAAGGACGAAAGTGAAATCGCAATTTACAATCTGGGTAACAAGGACTGGGATGTCCTGACCGGCGCAGATGCCATTCAGCTCCGTCAGGCAATTCGTATTGCCAAGGGCGAAGCCGCACCGGGCGTGGTCTTTGCACCCGTCTTGGCCGGTCAATAGAATAGAGGAATCCTTAACATGAGCATCAAAATGAAATTCATCTCAAAAGCGACGGCGGCCGTGTTCGGTTCTGCCCTCCTGTTGTCAGCCGCTCCGGCCACAGCCCAAATCAACTCGGTCGATGCCCTGCTTAACGACATTCGTCAGAATGCCGCGAAAGTGGAGCAAGAAAATCGCGCCCGCGTCCAAACGTTCCAGCAACGTGCGAACCAGCAGTCAGGCTTGCTGAACACAGCGCAGCAGGAATTGCGGACATTGGAAAATCGCGCCGCGAGCGTCGAGCGCTCCTTTGCTTCCAACCGCAGCCAGATTGATAGTCTGGAAAATGATTTGAAAGCCGCGCAAGGCGACTTCGGTGAAGTGTTCGGTCTCGCCCGCTCTAAAGCCGGTGAGTTCAAGGCGCTTCTCGATAGCTCTTTGATCACAGCGCAATATCCCAAGCGGACAGCCGTTTTAGGCCGTATCTCAGAATCTAAAGCGCTGCCATCCTCAGAGGATTTGGACAGCATTTGGCAAACAATGCTGGAAGAAATTAAGGCTCAGCGCCAAATCGCTGAATTTGAAGCGCCTGTCGCGAATATTGATGACGGCGCCGTTCAACCTGTCACACGTGTCGGTCCATTCTCGATCTTCACATCCGGAAGTGCGGATTTCCTCGGCTATAAGAAAGCGGATGCAGAATCCGGTGCAAATGCGCCGCTCCTGACAGCGCTTCCAAAGCAGCCGGGCGGTCAAATTTCTTCCGCCGCTCAAAAAGTGGCATCTGCCGCTGCCGGTGATCTGGTTTATGCACCGCTTGATCCAACACGCGGCGAGCTGCTGAAATCATTCGAGCGCGTTCCGTCCTTTAAAGAGCGTCACTGGGTCCAAGGTGGTAACATTGGTAAGTTTATCATTATCATGGCAGCTTTGGGTATTCTCTTCGGTATCTTTAACATCATCCGTTTGTTCTTCGCGAAAATGGCCATTAATGGTCAGAAGCGTAAGGCACAGCCGTCCAAATCTAACGCGCTTGGCCGTGTTATGATGGCGTATGAAGGTTCGCAGAATAAAGATGCGGACACGGTTGAGCTGAAACTCGACGAAGCGATCCTACGGGAATCACCAAAATTCGAGTTCGGCCTGAACATCCTCAAACTTCTGGCCGGTGTGGCTCCGCTTCTTGGACTACTTGGTACGGTTACGGGTATGATCCAAACCTTCCAAGCCATGATGATCTACGGAACAGGCGATCCACAGCTAATGGCTGGCGGTATCTCTGTCGCGCTTGTGACCACAATGTTGGGTCTCTACGCGGCTATCCCGCTCCTCGTCCTACACAGCTTCTGTGCTTCGATGGCGCGCTCTATTCAGGGCACATTGGAAGAGCAGTCTGCCGGCATCGTTGCCCGTCACGTGGAAACACGCGGTCTGGGTACCGGTTCGAGCATCGCTTAGGATAACTTAACGTAAGACGACGAAAGGCCTACGCCATGGAAAATGTCTTCAACGGTCTCCAGGAGTTCCTGGGGACCGGAGGTAACATCCTCTTTTACATCATGATCCTGACGTTCTTTATGTGGACGTTCATCCTGGAGCGGTTTGCGTATTATCTATTCGCGCACAAACCGCTCAAATCCCGACTGATGTCGGAATGGGATGCACGGTCTGACAAAACATCTTGGAGAGCCGCTGCGATCAAGGATGAATTGGTCAGCCAAGTCAAAGAACGCACAGGTGCCAATGTCGGCATTATCAAAACGCTGGTGGCTCTCGCACCCCTCATGGGTTTGCTGGGAACTGTGACCGGCATGATTGAAGTGTTCGATGTCATGGCGCTGTCCGGGTCTTCAAACGCACGCTTAATGGCGGGCGGGGTCTTCAAGGCGACCATCCCGACAATGGCGGGTATGATGGCTGCGCTTTCCGGTCTTATCTTTGCGACAATTTTGCCGCGGATGAGTGCTCGGGAAACCGCTCGCTTTGCCAATGATCTCGACGAACACGCTGTTCGCGACGCGGCCTAATGGCTCCCCGAACTAAGATTTTGGGAAAGGAAACACTATGAGACGCAGCCGCAAAGCAACGGGCGCTGATGAGGGCGAAGTTGATATGACACCGATGTTGGACATCGTGTTTATCATGCTGATCTTCTTCATCGTCACGGCCACATTTTTGGACGAGCAGGGTGTTGATTTGACGCAGCCTCCGCCACCGCCGGACGACATCAATACGCCGCCTTCCAATAATCCGGCAATTACGGTTTATGTGGATAGTCGGGACGCTTGCGCTGTCGACGGCCGGTCCACCGGTTGCGATCGGGTTATCCTCGCTGTTGAGCGCTTGTTGTCTGAGAAACCTAACGCCGCAATTATTCTGCGGATGGATGAGAAGGCTCACCACAAGAATCTGATCATGCTGAAAGACGGTTTTGATCAGGGTAATTTGCCGACTAAAATCGAGATTGTTCGGAGCGGCGAATAGTTTCCAGTCTCGCGCCGATTTTGGCGCGAGGTGCTTGCCGAGCGACATTCTTCGCGGAGTGTTTTTCGGTTCAATGTAATAATATCGCACATGCGCTTGCATTTGCGCTCTACTTGTAATAAGGTAACATCATGGCAAGACGCGGTCGCACAGTCATCCCTGAAGAGGATACCGAATTGAACATGACGCCCATGTTGGACGTTGTCTTCATTCTATTGATCTTTTTCATCGTCACATCTGTCTTCGTAAAAACGCCGGGCATCGAACCCCAGCAGCCTGACGCGTCGCTGGATGCGAAGGTCAAACCAACCATTCTCGTCGCGGTAAACGCTCAAAACGAAGTTTGGATCGACAAACGTCCATATGATATCGGTGAAATTCGTCCCATCATTCAGTCTATTCTCGCAGAAAGCCCAAAGGCCGAAGCGATTATAAAAGCGGATCGCGAGGCTGAAGTCGGCATCGTGATGGCCGTTCAGGAATTGATGCAAGACCTGGAAATTAACACCCGTGTCGGTACAGAGTAGAGGAGACTAAAATGGGTAACACAGTCCGCTGGCTAATTTTAACACCACTCGCGGCCGTCTTTACGGTCGTGCTTTTTCTCGCCATGCGCGCTTTGATCTCGGAAGAATTCAAACCTCAGGATAAGGGTGAAACCGCCAGTTTTGAAATCAATCCAAAGGTTGAAGACATCAAAGTCATTGAGCGTGAAACCAAAGTCGACAAAGTCAGAAAAGTTGTGACACCACCGCCGCCGCCCATGATTGAGCGGGCGAAGGCCGATAAACCGACCGAGAAAATCGCGTCTGTCGAAGGCGCTATTCCTGAATTTGAAACGCCCAAGATTGACGCGTCTAACTTTAAAATTACCGTTTCAGACCGTGATGCGCAGCCACTCGTGCGGATCCCGCCAATCTTTCCGCCGCGTTTCTTGCAGGGTGATAACTCCGGCTATTGCAAAGTTCGCTTTGATGTCAGCCCGGAAGGCCAGCCTTTCAACGTTACAACGACGACCTGTACGTCCCGTCAGTTAGAAAGCGCGACGAAGAAATCAGTCCAGAAATGGAAATATAACCCGAAAATCGTTGACGGACGTCCCGTATCTCGGAGCGGCGTGGAATCCACTATCCGCTTTGATCTGCAAGACGAACGCGGACGTACCATGCCTATGCCGTCAGGCTACTAGGCCTTTGATTTTCAGGTCGCGAGACATCTTGCGGCCTCACTCGATTTAACGATTCAGCCCCTGACATTCGGGGGATGATCGTCAACAGCAAGGATGAAATCATCATGACCTGCCAAAATTTGACTTCGAGATTGCGCATTCGCGCCGCATCCCTATTGGGCGCCAGCCTGTTGGCCGTCGCCGCAGTCGGTGTCTCCGGGGTAACATTGGGCGGCGCCGCCTACGCGCAAGCTGACGAAGGACGTCAATTTGACGCCAAATCTGGCGAGGCCGTGAATAACGCGCAAACCATGGCAGGGGCCGGCGACAATAGCGGCGCCGTCAACGCGCTGAAAAACGCTTTGAACCTGCCGGACCTGAACCCCTATGAGCGCTCAACTATGTATCAGATGCTGGGGCAGTACAGCTATGAGCTGGACCGCGCCGTGGAAGCGCAGCAATATTTCGAAAGCGCGATTAGCGCCGGTGGATTGCTGCCCAATGAGGTCGGCAATATCAAAGTTGTGATTGCGCAGCTCATGATCGGTAACGGTCAATATCGTGAGGGCGCAACCCGGCTCGAAAATTACTTGAATTCAGGCGGCCAGCAAAAGCCGCAATATATTGACCTGCTCGTCAATGCATGGGTTCAGGCCGAAGATTATAACCGCGCACTGCCTTGGGCAGAAAAATGGTTTAATGCGGCGAGTCCGAAAGAGCGTAAGCATTTCGATCTATTAAACTTCCTCTATAATAATCTGGGTATGCAGGGCCGCCAGGCCGATATCGTCAAACAGATGATTAACCGGTGGCCGGAAGACAAAACGCTTTGGGATGCTTGGGCCTCCATGCTCGCCAATGGTGGCCGCGAACAGGAAGCGTTTGAAGTCACGAAAATGCTTTATCTCGGCGGTGCTTTAAATAGCGAAGATGACCTGCTGAAAGTGGTTCAATATTATTCTTTCTACGACATGCCTTTTCAAGCGGCAGAGATCCTTGAGCGTGAGATGAATGCGAACCGTATTACGCGGTCGCCGGATAAGCTTAAGCAACTCTCAGGTCTGTTCCGTCAGGCGCGGGAATATAAGCGGGCGATCCCTATCTTGGAAACCGCCGCCAGCCAATCCGGTGACGCAAAACTTTACGCCGATTTGGGCGAAGCGCTTTATAATGAGGGCTCTTGTCAGAAATCGGAAGCCGCCTTTACAGAAGCGATTAATCGCGGCTATGACGCCGGTAAATCCTGGATGTTGATTGCCAACTGCCGGTATGACCGGACCAATACTCTGGATCGTTTGAATTGCGAAATGACAGACGCACAAATGGCGGAAGCGCCCATTACTAAAGCGCGCGAATCTGCGATTTTGGCCTTTAATAAAGTCCCAAGCAGTTCTCGCGAGCGCAATAATGCGGCGAAATGGGTCCAGTTTATCAATGCGGAAAAACAAGCCGTTGATCGCCGTTGTGAATTTGAAAGAAATGTCGAGCGCGAGCTTTGCTACCAGAAGATCAAACAGGCCTATGACGCGGTTATCTTCACGGGCGGATTTAAGCTCGATGATCCAACCTGTCAGCGGTTCGTTGCGGATTACGATGCGGAATTCCGGATCACCACGACCGAGGAATAGACCTCACAAACAAATTGAGAAAACCCGGCCTTGGAGCCGGGTTTTTTTATGTCTGCTGTTTCTAAGAGGCGGGGTGTTATCGAGGTTGGGAGGATGGCGGGCTTAGGTCTTGCTTTCTACTAATAAAAAATAGCTTGCCAAATCTTTAGTTATATTATAACGTTATAATATAACTAGAAAGGACGGCATGACATATTTAGATTTAAAATTAGAAAATTCAGGTGAGGGGGTCGCCGTTAAAGCTATGTCGGGGAATGCCCTGCGTTACGGGATTGCCTTGCCTTTCGCGGCGACCGTCACCGTCGCGCTAACCCTCTCAATGGCAGCGCTCATCGCGAGCGAATTTACGCCGCAAGACAAAGCAGAAAATGCGAGTTTCGAAATTAACCCCCGTGTCGATCCTGTTCCCATCGCAGTTCGAACAGAAGCCCCCGACCCTTTAAAGGAGGTCGTCGTTCCGCCGCCGCCGCCGACAACGGGATACGTGCAGACGGTTGAAGTCAACCTCCCCTTCATTCCGATGACAGGAGAAAAGACCGAGTTTGAAATGGAGAAAATTGAGTTTGGGGCCGACGTTAATATCCAGGTTGACACCCCGCCCACGCCACATGTCCGCATACCGCCCGTTTTCCCCGCCCGTTTCCTACAAGGCGATGTGTCGGGATATTGCCGCGTGACATTCGACATCAGCGCCGAAGGCCAGCCGTTTAATGTGCAAACATCGACTTGCACCAATGCTCAACTGAAATCCCCAACTGTGAAATCCGTGCAGAAGTGGAAATATGCACCGGAAATCAGGGATGGCCGCCCCGTCTCCCGCTCCGGATTGGAAACCACAATCCGCTTTGACCTGCGCGATGAGCGGGGTGAGGTTCTGCCGCTCCCGAGCGGATATTAGGGAGGTGGCTATATCCTTTCGGAAAGGCGCGGTTTCAATTTTGAGCGGGTTGCTTTTGGCCGGGGCCACCGTCAGCCCGGCTTGGTCGCAGGCGGAGTCGCGCGAGTTTTCACAAGCTGCGGGTGATGTCATCAACAAGACAATGCAATATGCGGAGGATGAAAAATATGAGGCCGCTTTAGAAGAGTTGCGTGCCCTCATAGAAAGGACTGATCTCCAGGCATTTGAACGCGCGACAATTTCCCAGATGATCGGGCAATATAGCTATGAGTTGGGCCGCATGGGCGCGGCGCAGCGCGCCTTTGAAGATGCAATCCAATCGGGCGGTCTTCTGCCGGATGACGTCGATAATATGAATGTCGTGGTCGCGCAGCTCATGGTTGGCAATGGCCAATATCGCGAGGGCGCGGAGCGGCTGGAAAGCTATCTGCGCTCAGGGGGTGAAGAAAAGACGCAATATATTGAGCTTCTCGTCAATGGATGGGTTCAGACGGAGGATTTTGACCGGGCGCTGCCATGGGCGGAAAAATGGTTTAACACCGCGAAACCCAAAGCGCGCAAACATTTCGACATGATGAATTTTCTCTATAGTCATTTGGGGATGGCGGACGACCAGATACGCCTCATCAAAGATATGATTGACCTTTGGCCCTCCGATAAACATCTATGGCAAATTTGGTCATCGATTTTGGCAAATAACGGGCGGGATGCCGAGGCCTTTGAAGTCTACCAAATGATGTATCAGGCCGGACTTTTAACGGATGAAGACGATCTTTTGAAAGTCGTTCAGTATTACGATTTCTACGACATGCCTTTTGAGGCGGCGAATTTCCTTGAACGGGAAATGGAGGCGCAGCGGATTTCAGATTCGCCGGAAAACCTGCAACAAACTGCATATTTTTTTCGTTCAGCCCGCGAACCCGAACGCGCCATTCCGTTTCTGACGCGTGCAGCAAAGCTATCAGACGATATCGATTTGAATGTTGAACTCGGCGAGGCACTCTCCGAATCGGGAGCGTGCAAGGACTCTGAAGCCGCTTTCAAAACGGCCATCGGCCGAGGCTATGACCGGGGCAAAGCGCAAATGTTAATTGGAAGTTTCTACTTTGACCAATATGCAAAGTTTGACCGTCTGTCCTGCAGCTTGACAAATGCCCAGATACAGAACGCCCCTCGCACCCTGTCTCGAAAATCCGCATTAAACGCGTTCAAATCCGTCCCGAAAAAGTCTCGCCAAAGCGGCGACGCCAAAAAATGGACGCAATTTATAGAAGCCGAAATTGAAGCGGATGACAGGCGGTGCGAATTTGTCTCTTGTGGTGGTCGCGACGTCACCAAAGAGCTTTGCTACCAGAAAATCAAGCAAGCTTATGATGCCGCAATTTTCACCAACGGATTTCAATTAGACGATAAATCCTGCAAGAAATTTGTCCCCGATTACGACGCTGAATTTCGGATCAGCGCGCCACCCGAATGATTATCTGGCGATATGGGTTAATCCTGCCCCTAGCGGGCGGAATATCGCTAGGTCTCGCTATGATAATGAAAGCGAGCGTCTCTTTGGCATTTGTGCCGCATATCGCTGAACACTCAAGTACTTCTGATAAGGCCGTGAATAGCGGGGACTCCCGTGTTGATTCTCATATGCGGCAAACTCCGACACATAGCCCAGCGCCGCTCGTGGCTGTGTCTAGGGATTTATATAAAAGTGAGCTTCTACCAGAGAGGCTAGAGCCGGATAAGAATTGCCATCTTTATGATCAGAAACCAAAGCGGGGTCAGATTTTCGATAGTGTACCCATGGGCTATTTAATGTTCTACGAACCGGAGCGGGCCAAGGCCATAGAAACAGCTCGAAAGAAAGCGGCCGAAGAAAAATCAAAAGACCCGTGTCCTTTGATTGTAAAACCTACCCCAACCCTACACAATCCAGTGCAAACGCATATTCCAGTGCTGTCTCTTTGAGGCTGTCATAGCGCCCGCTTTCGCCTTGATGACCTGCGTCCATATTTATCTTGAGTAAAATTGGTGCGTCGCCTGTTTGGTTTTCGCGTAATTTCGCGGCCCATTTTGCGGGTTCCCAATAGGTCACGCGCGGGTCAGTTAGGCCCCCCGTTATGAGGGCAGGCGGATAGGCGCGGGCCGTGACATTGTCATAGGGCGAGTAGCTGCGCAGGCGGTGAAATGCCTCTTCATCTTCAATCGGATTACCCCATTCCGGCCATTCCGGCGGAGTGAGGGGCAGCTCCGTATCGCTCATCGTGTTGAGCACGTCGACAAAAGGCACGGCGGCCATGACGCCTGCAAAAATTTCCGGCGCTTGGTTGAGCGCTGCGCCCACAAGCAGCCCGCCCGCAGATCCGCCATGGGCGACAATGCGGCCTTCGGACGTCCAGCCCAATTTCGCCAGCGCGCGTCCGGTATCGACGAAATCATTGAAGGTGTTGACCTTCTTCTCCAGCTTCCCGTCCAAATACCATTGGTAGCCTTTGGACTGTCCACCGCGAATATGAGCAATCGCATAGACCATACCCCGATCCACCAGCGACAGAATATTTGTTCGAAACGCTGCCGGAATTGTAATCCCGTAAGAGCCATATCCATAAAGCAATAGCGGGTTAGAGCCGTCAATTTTCACGTCTTTGCGCGCCAATATTGTCACAGGAATGGACTCCCCATCGCGTGCCGTGATGGAGATGCGCTCGACGCGGTAGTCCTCAGGACTATGCCCGCTCGGCACGACTTGCTCGCGCACGCTGACCCGCTGACGGGTTTTCATATCATAGCGGTAAACCGTGCCGGGGCGCGACGGCGATGCGTAGGTGAAATAAAGCGTGTCGGTTGCGTATTCATAGCCCGATTTAATCCCGAGACCATAAGCGGCTTCGGGCATATCAATCGCATGTTCGTCACCGCTTTTCATATCGCGGATGACGATGCGGGGCAGGGCGTCTTCACGCTCTAACCTGACGATCCAATTCTCAAAGGCTTCCATGCCCAGTATCAATCGTCCGGATTGATGCGGCAGAAAATCTGACCACTCCGACGGTGATTGGCCGGGCTCGCCCGTCATAATCTGAAAATCAACCGCACCATTCCCTTGGCTATCTGGGGCGTTGGTCAGAATATAAGTGACGCCGCCTTGATCATGCAGGCTATATTCTATTCCGGCTTGGCGGGCGGAGAAGCATACAGGCGGCGTTTGCGGCACAGAGGCCGGGATGCGGTGAATCTCTGATGTCGTGTGATTATGCGCGCTGATTTCGATAAATTTATCATCATCAGAGACGCCGACGCTCACAAAAAATCCCGGGTCTTGTTCCTCATAGGCCGTGTGGATTTTGCCTCGCGCATCAAACACATCGCGAAACCGCACAGCATAGGGCCGTTGATTTTCATCCCGCTCGACCCAAAACAAGGTTCGGTTATCCGCCGCCCAGACCAAGGCCCCCGCAGAGCGGTCAATGCCCGTTGAGGATCTTTCGCCGGTCGCCAAATCGCGCAGGAAGACTTGGTAATTCTCGCTGCCTTTATCATCCACGGAATAGGCCAGCCATTTATGGTCAGGACTGTGCGACACATCGCCGAGGTCAAAAAATTTCGTGCCTTTAGCTTCCGCGTCGCAATCCAGAATGATGTCATCTTTGGGATCACTAGACGCAACAGCGTGCCGCGCATAAACGCCGTGTTGATCGCCTTCGCGGTAAAAATGAAAATAGGCATAAGGCCCGTCCGGCATCGGCACGCCCCGCGCGGTGGGCTCCAGCCTTCCTTTCATTTCCGCGAAAATCTCGTCTTTCAATGCTGTGACAGGCTCCAGCGCCGCGGCCGTATAGGCATTCTCGGCTTCCAAATGCGCGCGAATATCCGCGTCCAGCCCGGAAGGATCGCGCATGACGGCCTGCCAATTATCATCCCGCATCCATGCGTAATCATCAGTCCAATCCACGCCAAAACGCCTCTGCGTATGGGGGCGTTTTTCGGCTTTAGGGGCAGGCTGAGCAGGGCGAATTTTCATGCGGGGTCTCCTATCGAATCCCTGACATAAGGAGCGCCCGCCCAAATGTGTAGGGTCGATGTCCGAAGTCACTTCCCATTAACCCTATCACGGTAGGATTGGACGAATCTATCGCTGCGCAGCGTGCAACCCAAAGAAGTGAGCCCTATGGCCGGATTAGCCATTCAACAAAAAAGCGATCTGCCAAGTGAGGCACCGTTGGAGCTGGACCCGTCCGTTGTGGACGTTGATGATAAGGCCGTGCGGCGACAATTGGCCAAACGTCTCGCAGATGTGATCTGCATCCCCGCCAGTCAGTTAACCCCGCAAGAGCGCCATATGGCAGGGGACGTTCTGGTAGAGTTACTGCGTTCCGCCGATGCCGATATTCGTGAATCTGTCGCCAAACGCCTGGTCATGTTGAACGAGGCCCCGCGCACTATTCTGGTTATACTGGCCAAGGATGAAATCAGGATAGCTCGTCATGTTTTGGAAAACAGCAAGTCGCTGACCGACTCGGATTTGATCCAAATCGCGCGCAAAGTTTCCAGCGAACATCGCGGCGTTATTGCCAAACGGCGCGACGTCTCAGATGCCGTTGTTGATGCCATGGTTGAATTTCTGGACGAGGATGTTGTTGAAGCCTTGCTAAAAAACAAACGCGCGCATTTCTCTGAAACCGCGATCCAACGCATTTTAACGGTCTCCCGCTCGCACCAACCCTATGTCGGCTTGCTCGTTAAACGTGATGAGCTGCGCCCGTCTCACGGGCTGACGATGTTTTGGTGGGCCTCAACTGCGAACCGGAAGAAAATTCTCCATCGTTTTGCGGTGACGCGGAACGTGCTGCAGGAAAGCTGTTCCGATTTATTCCCAAAGGCCGCTGCTGATGGTTGGTCAGATGCAGGCGTGCGCAAAGCATTGCAATTTATTGAACGTCGCCAACGCAACCGCGCCGCGATTGAGCGGTCCGAATTTGAAGGTATAGAGGCCGCGATTGACGCCGCCGAGGCGCAAGGCCTTACTCGGTATTTGACGGAAGAAATTTCCTATATGGCCGGTGTGAAACCTGCCACGGGCGCGCAAATTCTGACAGATAAAGGGGGCGAGGGGATTGCTATTCTTTGTAAAGCGCCGGGCCTGAAACGTGAACATATTGAAAAACTTTGGCGCGCGTTAAAACGCCCCCTCCACGAAGCCGACGGGACCATGCACCCCAGCCTCGCGCGGGTCATGGAAACTTACGACGTTATCTCCACGGATAAGGCGCAGACTGTTTTGCGCTATTGGAACTGGTCGCTGACGGCGTCCCTGAACGCGGATGTGCTGCGCTACATTAAAAACGGCGTGATCCCGAGGGAAGAAGAATTCGGCGCCGCCGCGATCACGGCCGCCTTGGTGTTCTCTCACCGGGGGTGACGCAGGTAATTTGATACATACCGAACGTCGAAGAACCGAAACGCGTAGCGTTTCGGAGCAGTTATTAGCCAACATGAACGGCGATGCGCTTAGCTGTCAATGATGCCGTTACGGGGACGTCTCATTTGAATTATATGAGTTCCTGTATCGGTCAGCTAAATCCGGATAACGCCTTTCGGCATAATCCCGATAGTCTCTTTTTTTCGGAATTTCGTACTCAAATGAAAAGACCGGTCCTTTGACTTGGTTGAACTTATATGTCCCCGGGTAGACCAGCTCCCCGCCGCCCAGGGTGACGGGTTTCGTGTCTTTGGCCAAGACGATAAAAGGAACCTCTCGGGCATATTTGGTTCGGTATTCATTCTTATCAACAACATATCCGCATTTGCCTTTAGTCGGAATGTAGCTGCCGGGGTCCAACACAACCATGCGCGGTCCGCTCATGCCCGCCCCGACTCTATGGAAGCTCGATTCAAAAACCTGCCCTGTTTCAGTATTTTTAAATTCCATTGTGCCGGTATTGCATGGAACAGACCCCCTGAATCCATCTCTCGCTAAAACGAAAATCAACCCGGCTTTCGTGCCGTCCGTGAGCCCTTTTTTGTTTTCTGCAGCTTTTGCGAGTCTCGCCGGTTTACTGGCTTTCATGCTTTTCCGGAGATCTATCATGTTTCTGGCGGGGCTACCCGCACATGCGGATAATGACGTAAGGATCGCGCCTGATAAAATCAAATTTGGGATAAGTGTAAGTCGCATGTCTCTCTCCGAGATCAATTTTTGCGCCTACCGTTAAAGCTTAACAATATAATTATGCATTGTCTAGTTTATGTGCGTTACAAGGTTTCTCGACAGATGTTGGTCCAACATCACTCCTGCATGAATTTTCCCGCACCCATTTCCCCACCCCGCGCGTTGTAACTCTGAAAGCGAGTTTTTATGACTGATACAAAACACTATAAAAAAGTCCTGACAGAGCGCCGCGCCTATCTCATGGGCAAGACGGAAGAGATTGAAGACAAGTTCGAGCAGTCCGGTGACGAGCCGTTTGACGGCGATAGCGGCGAAGTCCGCAACCTCGATGTGCTTGATGATTTGGACGACATGGCGCAGAGTGAAATTCGCGCCATTGATGCTGCGTTGGATCGGATAAAAGCCGGAACCTATGGCATATGCGTTAAATCCGGCGACCCGATTGATGCGGAACGGCTCAAAACCCTGCCGCACACCCCATTCTGCAAAACCCACGCGCCGTAACGGATTTTCGAAAACTTCTCTAAAAAAACCGAAGAATGTCGCAAAATTGGTCCTAATTCAGCGGGCCGTGCCTTGTCGAAACTGAATCTCGGCCGTAGTGTGAGACAATGGTCTTTTCAATTTTTGCACGCTTTCCGATATTAGTCAGCCTCGGTCTTTCGGGGGGTCTTCTCATTTCCGGCTGCGCGAAAACGAATGAGGATGAGGCGTCGCAATCTCCCCTTACAGCTCAATCCGTAGAGACTGTATCGGCCGGGATTTTCTCGCCCGACACACATGATTGGCCGCATGATATCTCTGACGTCGCGCCCGACCCTCGCGTCGAATATGGCCGTTTGGACAACGGAATGCGCTATGCGATTTTGCCTGTGGCAGACACACACGGCACCATATCTGTCCAACTCAATATGGATGTTGGGTATAATCATGAAGCGGAAGGGCTTTACGGCATTGCCCATTTGCTCGAGCATATCGCCTTTCGCGGCAAGCGCGGCGAAAAAGATGGATCCGTCATTCACGAGTTACAAGCCGGCGGTGTCGGATATGGCAACGATCTCAACGGATATACTCAGCCCGACAATACCTACTACCGGATCAACCTGTCAGCTGCCGGTAAGACGACCGTTAATGATGCGCTGAAGTCCCTCAAAACCCTCATCGATCTGTCGGGTTTAAACCAAGAAAATATGGAAGCAGAGAAACGCATCGTCTTGGCGGAGTTGAAAGTCCGAGACACGGTTGAAAGACGGGCAGCACGATCCTACCGCGTGTTTGAACGCCCCAATAATCCCCGTGAAACAGTGGAGGGTATTGGAACGGAAGACAGTCTCGACGCTATCACGTTAAAAGATTTGGAAGACTTTAAGGCCGAGCATTATTTGCCGAAACATGCGTTGCTCGTGATCGTGGGCGATGTCGATTTGAAGAGAGCCAAACGAGATATTGCAAAGATTTTCTCTGAATGGCCGGCCGCAGAATCAAACGCTGCGCGGCGGGATAGCTCCACACAAGGGCCCATCAGCAAGGTTGAGGACGTTGTGTCCTTCAGAGATCCAAAAGCGCGAACCCAGTTGAACGCATTGCAGCACCGACCCAGGGCGTGGCAGGGGGATAGTTTTGAGGCGCGGAAGCGAACTATTGTTCAGAGGCTCGTTAATTCCGTCGTGGAGAGCAGAATTGATCAGCGCGTGGAGGCTGAACCACAAGTTAATTGGATAAACCTAACCCGGAAAAGCACCAAAGCCCATGATCTCATCGGCGTCAGACTCGCAGCAAGAGATTTTCCCGTGGCGATGACAATCTTTGAAGAGGAGCGCCGCAAAGCCGTAGAATTTGGGTTCACGCAAGAAGAGCTCGACTATGCGATTGCAAAAAAGCGAGCTCCCTTTGACCGTCGGGACACATCAGCAGATACCATCCAAGCCTGGTCTGAGGCCAATAATATCAGGAGCCGATTCACCAGTGGCAATGTTTACAGCGCCTCCTCGCAGGAATTAGCGATTATTGATGAAATATCGGCGGGGCTTAACTTGGAAGATTTTAATCTTGCTGCGCGAGACATGTGGTCTGACTTCGAGCCCAAATATTGGTCGCAATCTAAGGCGGATATGACAGGAAAAATTGCGAATGTGAAAGCTGCAAGACTGGACGTCGCAGAGCGTGTTCTGAGCGCACCTGTCGCGGTAACTGATACGTCTTTTCAATTCGTTGAATTTAATGAGATCGGAAAAATTAAATCTCGCGATGTTGAGCGGTCCGGTAAGACGCAAAGACTTCTCTTCGAAAATGGTGTTCGCCTAAATTACAAAGTCAGAGATGACGAGCCGGATAAGATTCTGATCACGCTGAACCTACGAGACCCCGGCAGTGAGATGGTTGAGACAAACTATGCCGCGATTAGTGAAAAGGTTCTGCAAATCTCCCGGGCGGACATAAAAGGCGCGGATGCCTATCACATGGACCGTCAATTTGTTGGGACTCAGACAGATTTTGGACTCTATTTGTTTGAGGACCGTCTCGTTCTTTACCTCTCGACAACATCGGAATCGCTGCAAGACGGGTTGGATTTGATATCGAGTTTTCTTGTCTCTTTTGATCCCGAGTCAAAGGACTTTAAGAAGAAATTCAAGGAGCGGATCAAAGCCGTAAAAAATTCAGGTCGGCGGTCCCCCGTCACGGAAGGACTCTTGGAAATCAGATTTGCCTATTCGGGGCAGTCCGCTCCGCAGAGATCCATGTTCGCCAATAGCTATGTCATCAATTCTCTCATCAATGCAGATATCGACCGAATTATAAAAAAGGGGACCATCGAAGTCGGGGTTGTGGGCGACTTTGATGCGCAAGCGTTAGAGACGGCATTCGCCTCGAGTGTAGGCGCAGTGCCGCGCAGGCCTGATGTAACAACCGAGCCGGTCCAAACGAACGAGTCCGTCACGCTGATTGAACCGGGCCTTTCGACATTAACATATGCCGGATCGGCGGATCAGATGGCGTTGTTTTATTGCCACCCGGAGTCTGTTTCGGCATTCGAACCTAGATTTTCACAAGCCAATTTACTGTCAAAAATAGCACAAAACCGTCTTCGGGAAAATTTGAGGGTTGAACTCGGGATTAGTTATTCGCCGCAGGTTTATCGGCACGCGAATAAGGTGTTTCCCAATCTGGGTTTCGTATGTTTATACGCGCAATTTGACCCGGTTAATGAACGCCCGGCACATGACAGTTTTCGATCTGTTATCTCAAGCCTTCAGGACACCCCCATTACAAAGGCTGAACTTGAGCGCGCACGGGAGCCGCTTTTATCACAAGTGGATCGCTACGGAGAGGCAAGTGCAATCGATGTTCACTTCGTTTCGAGAGCTTATTCCAACCCGGGGCTTTCCATAAAACAAGATAGTGACGTGATGGCTTTAAGGGCCGTGAAACTCAAAAGCCTAAACGCCCGCGCGCGTGAGCTTTATGATCTCTCATATTATCATGTTTTTCGGGTTCAGCATTTTCAGGGCGGCCGCGCGATTAACAAAACCGCCTTAGAAATAGAAAGCTATCTTGGATTTACGGATTCGCAGCTTGCGGTCGGCAAACATCTATTAGGAAGTTTTGATAAAGACAAGGTGGAGAAGGGGATTGAAACCCTCAATCAAGCGGGTGCGCAGGGCTCGAAGGAGGCTTATCTTGAGCTGGGGAAATTTCACGCCAGTGAATTCTCTAATTACACACTTAAACGCAGGGATCTAAAAGCTGCCGCGACCGCATTTGAACTGGCCGGTCCGTCAGCCGAAAGTGCTTACCGATTAAGCTCGATCTATTTCCATAATTTCGATGTCTTTCCGGATGTCAAAGACGAAACAATCATAGAACTGGCCCGGGAGGGCGCCGAAGGCGGACTTGCGGAGGGGCAGTATTATTTGGCGGAACGGCTAAAAGACGGCACGCTTGTTGAGCGAGATGAAATCGGGGCGTTGAAATGGGCCCTCATTTCAAATCACACAAAAAGAGGTGTTCTCGCCATTGATGATGAAAAAGGCATTGCGAGATTTGTGACAGGTCTGCCCGAAGCGGATATTCAGGCGGCGCAGGCACAGGCGGAGGATTGGGTCGCAAAAACGAAAGGCTAAATGCCGCATCGCCGGCGCGACCCCATCGCCGTGAAGGTCTCACACTTCTATTCCACAGATTTCGGTCTGGTTTGAGCCGCTTTAGGCTTTAACCGCCCTGATTCCCTCGCTATGACCGTTGGACGTTTTCAAGGGAGCGGGTTCTGCTGCGATATACTCTGATATTAATTGTCGCCTTGGTGGCGACATGGCTGACGCTCTCGGGTTATTTCAAACCGATGCTGCTGTCGCTGGGCGTTATTTCGATTGTTTTGACGATCTGGATCGCGAAGCGCATGCGTATCTTGGACGGAGAGACTGCGCCCTATTTGACCGCGCCGCTCACGATTGGCTATTTCGCTTGGTTATTTGTTGAGATTATCAAAGCCAATATTGCGGTTGTGCGCGCCGTTATGTCGCCGGACATGGCGATCTCCCCGACACTGACACGTATTCCAACGCCGCAAAAAACTGACATCGGCAAAGTCATGTTCGCCAATTCCATTACCCTCACACCCGGGACAGTTAGCGTTGATATTCAGGACGACCATATTTTGGTCCATGCGCTGCTGTCGGAAATGTCCGACCCCGAAGATTTCGCGGAAATGGCAGAGCGTTCCGGGTGGGCGATTGGCGAAGATATAGATGTGCCCCGCAAGGGCGACCGGATTTCGGGAGAGACGTCATGAGCCCGTTTATGGGATATTTCATGTTGGGCTCTGCCATTCTCATCATCGTCTCCATGGCGTTAATGCTGGCGCGCCTCATTGG
>Ga0209187_1001335_pt1 | contig 29332 bp, 17 predicted proteins | sample BantaG_FD_187430 | JGI IMG/M metagenome (GOLD analysis project Ga0209187, IMG submission 187430) | Marine algal microbial communities from Bantry Bay, Ireland - BantryBay_4 metaG (SPAdes) (version 2) | ecosystem: Host-associated > Algae > Red algae > Unclassified | place: Bantry Bay, Ireland...
GCGGACTCAGTCCCTACCCTATCGCATGGACGACTTTGGATGATAAAAAACTAAAAATCTATCAATGCCGACCCGAATACGAAGGGCACGAAATAGAACCCGGCGAGTTTATTCACACCAAAAAAACGCTTAAAATTGCGACGCGCGATGGCTTTATTCAGTTGAATGAATTGCAATTGGCAGGTAAAAAACGCATGAAAGTAGCGGACTTTTTGAATGGGTATAAGTTTTGAGGGGAAAGAAAAATCCCGACTTTGGGGAGTCGGGATTTTTTTGATTCTTATTTTTTCATACTAAAAATTCAATATCCCAAAGGCTTATCACTTTACTTGCTTGTAAAGTAATTGCTTTCCATTTTGGGTCTTTCAAAATCTTTTTTTCCTCATTTGGTTCTTCATATTCATTTATTAATTCATTGAGTACAGTAAGCTCAACAAATAGTTTATTTTCATGCTGCCAATAATCATGGTTAATAAAGTCTTCAAAGCAATTATCATCGTAGAGTACGTTTATTACTTCATTAAATGACGACACGTATTTAGACTTGCCGAGCCATGCTTTTTTTTGATAATTCAAATCAGCTATAGATTTAACACTTTTATAAATATTATCTCTCCAGTAATCTTCCATTATTGATCAATTTTAAATTCCTCCTTTGGTATATGTGCTTCAGGAGTATTATTCTGTGTTGGATTGCCGTTTTTATCAACAGAGGTTCCATTTTTAGTATGTTTTACATAATCAACTTGCTGTGATGGATTTGGGCTATTGGAGTTACCTTGCATAACCCTTACGTTATTACTTTTGGGGTTTTGAGGGTCTATAAACCGAGTACCATTTCCTTTTTTAGCCGATGTAACAGTCCAGTCGGGTGGGACTTGTTTTGTTACTATTGCGCCTGCATCCCCAGCAGGTCCGATTCTCTTGACATCATCTACCTTGTCAACAACATCTGATGCTTTATTAATGGTCTTTTTTGCATCACCTGCCCCTTCCACAAAATTCTTAGCCGCTTTAAGTTCCTTAGTACTCACAGGCGAGAGAAGATTAAAACCAGCTTCAGCTCTCTGTAAAGGCGTAGAGCTTGGACTTAAAAGGGTGACACCGCTATCAACTATATCATAAACCTCGCCTAAATCAAGTTTTCCTTTTGCTATTGACTTAACTACTGTTTTTCCAATTGCTTTTAGGCACCTGGGACACCGCCCATCAGGGTCAGTCAAATTCACCGGATTATTCCAAGTATAAGCATAAGAAGATTTATCAACTTGTACCGGATGGTCTGCCAAAGGGTCAACAGAAGGAAAACGCCCCAATTCTCCATCATAAAACCTCGCTCCATAATCATACCAATCCAAGCCCAAGTCCTCATTGAGTTCTTTGCCATTGTAGAGGTAGTGGTTGGTGGCGGTGGTCACTCTATCATGACGCATACCGAAGGGGTAGTAATCACTTTCCTGTATGACCTCCGGTATACCATCACCATTCGCATCGGTGAAGATGACGCGGGTATTGCCTAAGTGGTCTTGGATGTTGTACTCGTACTGCCTTCGGGCTGGAAAGAAAAATCCCGACTTTGGGGAGTCGGGATTTTTTTTGATTCTATTAGAATGAACTCACGAATAACTAAGCTTTTCTATTTTGTAACTTTTTGCAAATATTTTAATCACACTATTAGTAGAATTAGTTTCTATTATATAAAGATTTAAGTCTTCTACATCGCCACCTATCTTCAGCCATTTTTTTTTCAGTAATTCCAAATCTTCACTATCAACAGACTTGTATATATCATAGATTGTTTCATCTGCAATAATGCCAAAATTCATATCAAAGTTAGCTTGAAAACAATCTTTAAATACCAATTTGATATCCTTATTTTTCGATATGCCTATAAATAAATTTATCTCATCTTTATAGCCTGGTGCATCCCTTTCTATTCTTAGTTCTTTTAATAAAGCATCGTGAAAATCAAAATCTTTTAAGTACATATGTTTACTAATTTTATCCAGAGAAACCCGGGTCTTTCTTGTCTTTAGGATTTGGACTATAATGCTCACCTTTACCATCTAAATGATAGTGGCTATGTTCTGGGCCTTTTTTACCAGTGGGAGTTGCAGGATCAACCCTTAACTTCTCTTTAAACTTTCCATTTTCGATAACCCCATAACTTCCTGTTCTTCCGTGTGGGTTTTCTACATAATTATCAGGGATTTTGTATTTGTCAATGTTTTTAACAGCCACGCCGTCCGGTGTAACTATATAATCTGCTCCACTGCCACCTTTTCCACTATCAAGTACTTTATTTGCTTTCGAGGCATCTTCTACATTGTCTAATTTATTAATGGTCTTTTTAGCATCACCTGCCCCTTCCACAAAATTCTTAGCCGCTTTAAGTTCCTTAGTACTCACAGGCGAGAGAAGATTAAAACCAGCTTCAGCCCTCTGTAAAGGCGTAGAACTTGGGCTTAAAAGAGTAGCACCATCCTGTACAATATCGGCAACTTCGCTTGCAACATCTAACTTACCTTTTGTAACAAGATTTTTACCACCTTTTACGACTATCTTTCCTGCTCGCAGCAAAAGCCCCCAACCTTCACCGTTTATATCAATGAATCTTATTGGATTATTGGCTGCATAATGATAGGAACTCCAACGGTTGTAGGTTTCTGCTTTTGGGTCAACAGAACCAAACCTCCCCAAAGCCCCATCATAAAACCTCGCCCCATAATCATACCAATCCAAGCCCAAGTCCTCATTGAGTTCTTTTCCATTATAAAGGTAGTGATTGGTGGCGGTGGTCACTCTATCATGACGCATCCCGAAGGGATAGTAATCACTTTCCTGTATGACCTCTGGCGTACCATCACCATTCGCATCGGTGAAGATGACGCGGGTGTTGCCTAAGTGGTCTTGGAGGCTGTACTCGTACTGCCTTCGGACTGAAAAGAAAAATCCCGACTTTGGGGAGTCGGGATTTTTTTTGAGAACAATTAGATAGACTTTACTTTTGCTTTATAAGCAAATCAATACCCTTATATTTTTCTTTTAAAAAGGATATTTCCTTTGCTGAAAGTTTATTGTCTTCTAAGTGTAGTTTCTTTAAATTTTTCATTTCCGAAAGATGATACTGAATGGTTTCCAATTGTGTATTCATAATGACTAATTCTTCTAATTGAGTTAACTCTGCAAACCCCTCTGGTAATTTTGTAATACTTGACATCCCAATGTAAAGAATCTTCAAGCGGTCGAAACTACTTATACAATCTGACAACGAATCCGCTGTTTCAATGCTTTCTACCAAAAAAAGAGTGCTTAGTCCCGATATGTTACATATCTTATCTTCTAAATTCGGTATATTAGTTTTTAAAATAATTAATTCTTCTAATTTTTTAAGTAAATTGATTTGAGTAGGTAAAACGCTTGTACCGCTAATACTTAGCGTTTTTAAATCCGATTTTTTTACAAAATCATTAGGGAAACTGTCAATAGTACAATTGTGTAATGTAAGATACCGAAGATTCGTAAAAACTGAAATATCCTTTGGCAACTCATCCCTATTAGTTAAAAATAAATCACACACTTGTTCAGGGTTCAGTAAGGCTTCTTTGTAGCTCGAATGAGAATCTTCACATGGTTTTAATCGTTCAGCTACCAATGGATTATTTTGTTTGAGTGCTACCTCTTTACTGTTTTTCTTACAAGCTAAAAAAAACACAGCAATTAATACATATATATATACTTTCATTTTTACTATTAATTTTGTAATGGTTTCAATCCAGTTGCATTAAGGTAAATATTTTGCTTTCTTTTTGCCGAAGGCGAAAGAGGTGCTCTTGAATTTGTTTTAAGTCTAAAGTCGTAATCTTTTGCCGGCACTTGAACATCTCTTCTGTACTTATCTTTTTTTTCAGTGGAAGTAATATGTGTATCATAAGCACTCCTTATCCTATTTAAGGCATCCTGACTTCCAATAGTATTAACTAAATTAACTCCACTTTCTGTATCAATCTCACAACCGGGAATCTGACAGCCTGCTCCAAAGCGCTGATCAAGTCCTTTATGTGCCATTATTCGAGCACCTTTTTTACCAATATATTTCAACCTAAGTACATTCTCATATTCTTTGTAGCTTTCAAAACGAACTGGAGCATCTATTGACGAACCTTCATTGCCTTTGTCATCGATGTTGTACCACCTATTTATAGGATTTCCTTCATCATCGTTATAAAATTTACTCTTTCCAACAAAATAAATATTACTTTGTCTTTCTCCATCTTCCCCAATAAAATCTACACCAGTTTCCACACCATTTTGAACAAGAGACATAGTGATATTAAATATGTAAACATTGTGAACCTCTCTAAGTAGTTCTGCATGTATATATAATGTATCCATACCATTAGGGTCTGTGTAATTAATGGGGTTATTTAGGGTGTAGTGATAACCACTCCATGAGTCAAATTTCTCTGCTAGCGGATCGGGTGCATTCCACCTTCCCAAAGCCCTATCATACCATCTTGCTCCGTAATCATACCAGTTCAAACCTAAGTCAGTATTAAGTTCCTTACCGTTATAAAGATAGTGATTCATCGCGGTTGCACTTCCACTTTCATGTTGCATTCCAAATGGATAGTAGTCAAACTCTTCTATAACTTCAGGCGTACCATCATTATTGTTATCTGTAAATACAACGCGAGTATTGCCTAGCTGATCCTTGAGGTTGTACTCATACTGCCATATACTATTACTTAATGTAACCCGACCTTCTTCATGGTGGATATAGAATAGGGGTTGTGTAAAAAGTCAAAAAACAAACTATTTTATTTATTTTTTGTTTTATAAATATTTATGAATTAATTAAATAAATACAAATTATTGTTAATAATAATTTTATTCAAAAAAGACTTTTACACAACCCCTGTTATACTAAAAAAGTAGTATCATTTCCGAAGTCTATATGCTTCTTTTTGTGTTTGATTCACTTTTTCAATAAATTCATTAAGCAATATATCACCTTGAGCGGACTCAAGACTATATGGAAAATTTAAACTTGCCTGAGTAAAACCATTTTCTAAAGTTCCTTTAGTTATATTATTTTTTTGCAATAAGCAATATAGTGTAGCATCAGCAATACTTTTTGAATCTTCGTGATTCCTGTCCAAAAAAGAAGGAGGAATTATATTCGATTCGGCAGGTGCACAGCATTTATATTGATTATACTTCACATTGTACCAATAGATTAAAGAGAACCTTTCAAATGATTTATCTGATAATAGTTTTTCACAAGATTTTGATAAGAAATCTTCAAGCTTCTGCTTATAGATTTTATCTACTTCTAAATTATCGTGTTCAGTAATCTTTTCAAAAACAGGATTATTAATTAAAATATAATTACCAAATTTCTCCAATGTCTTTTTTTGACTATCTAATTTATCAATGGAACAATTATCTTTCGCAGGGTTTTGACATTGCATTGCTTGTAAAAAAAGTACAAGCATTAAAATTACTTTATTATTCATATCAATTTTTTCTTTGCATATATTCTCTTAAATCCAAATCAGTATCTTTTCCAATTTGAGTTTTTTGTATTGAATAATTATTCCAAAGTGTTATTCCCAATACTTTAACAGGGTCATTAACTCGCTCAAATTTATACCAAATTGCTTCTGTATCATTATAATATGAGGATCCTTTTCCAGCCCTGTAAATATATTTACTGCCTGTATCGTTTCTATTTACACCTGCAGATGCTCCTATTGTAGTGACTCCGGTTTCTAAAGTTATTTGCTGTGCAATATTAGAATCGTGTTCTTTACCAGCCCTACAAGATAGAAAACAGACCGTTGCATCATTTGCAAATTTTATAGTTCCATTATCTACCTTATTTACAAGGTCACCGACGTCAGCAACACCTTGCTCTCTTGGCTCGTCAAACCTTAGATTATCTGAATAGAAGGATGCGTTCCATGCACCATAAAGACCTGTTTCGGTTCCGTGAGCATTAATAATTAAATTTTGAATATATCCTTCTTTACTTGTCTCATCTTCTAACGTTTGTAGTAATTGGACTCCCTCAGAATAAGTATGAGCAGAATACCCTAGTTTATTAGCAATTGCATCACCATTATTTTTTATGTATTTATTGTCATACCCTCTATCTCGGGTGGCAGGAGTAGGTCCTGGATTTTTTTGTCCTGAAATAACAATATGAGCTTGTAGCCCATGCAAATCAATAGCAATGGTAGGCATATTTTCAGCATAATTATAAGTACTCACCCACGGAAACTGGTCACTAATCGGGTCAACACCAGTGAACTTACCAATTGCAGCATCATACATTCTGAACCCATAATGATACCAGTTGAGTCCTAAGTCAATGTCAAGTTCTTTGCCATTGTACAGGTAATGATTCGTCGCAGTGGTATTATTACCGTGCATCATTCCGAAGGGGTAATAATCACTTTTTTGTATAATCTCCGGTGTACCATCATTATTACTATCTGTAAAAATAACCCTTGTATTCCCCAAGTGGTCTTTCAGGCTATACTCATACTGCCATGTACTATTGTTCAATGTAACCCGACCTTCTTCATGATAAACCGCTTCTACCACACCATTATTATACTCTATACCACCAAGATAGTCTTTCTGCGTACCTGTACTGACGGTTTTACTGAGTTTATTGCCATTGGCATCGTATTGAAAGGTAATCGTACCGTTGGTAAAGGTAATAGTTCTGGGTAGATTGAGGTAGTTGTAGGTGATATTTGTGATGCCTTTGTTTTTATCGCTGGTAATATTGCCGTTGGCATCGTATCCGTAGTCGTTGTCGTTATTTGTACCGTCTGTGAAGCCTTGTGCCGTACCATCGTCGGTCACTTTGCTGAGGCGGTTGCCTCCAAAAGTGTACTCATACGTGAGGTCGTCGATAGTGGTCGTATTAGCACTGGCGTTGAGTCCGGCTCTGGTGAGGCTGAGGATATTTCCATTGAGGTCGTAGGAGATATTGTTGACGCTATACTCGCCGGGCATGAGTATATTGTAGCCGTTGGTGCCTCGTGGTCTGTATGCTGCCCCGGTCAGTCGGTCAAGTTGGTCGTAATTATATCGGTATGCCCTGACTTGATTGACATCGCCATTGGTTTGCCATTCGACGTGAGATATATTGCCGTTGTATTGTGGCGTGGTGATAAGTTGGTCGTTGACTTGCTGATAGTATAGGTGCATACTAAAGAGGTCAGTCTGTGTGGAAGCCCCCTGTGGTGCAGGTACTCCTACGGCGGGGTAGATATTTCGCTTTAGTGCTGAGAATACGCCGTTGTTGACTTCCCATTTGGCTTTGTCCTGCCCATTTACATCACCATTTCTATCAAAATCTGCGTTATTATATTTGTCAAATACGCCGTTCATATCAAACCAAAGCGATTTGTCAGCACCATTTACATCATAGCCCGTCACCTCGCCAATATCGCCATCAAAAGTTCCATCTCCTGCTACCATCGCCCATAATCCGGGGGCGATTTCTTTTTGTCCTGTACCGCCTGTGGCGTAGCTGTCGGCTGCGGTAAAATCGTAAGTCATAGTGCCATTTTGTACTTGGACGGGCTGTGGGCTTATGACGCCTACGTGGTTGAGGTGTTCTACTACGATATATACCTCAGTCACTTCGTCGGGCAGTGCAAAGTCATTCAAGAATTGTACGCTACCGTCTTTGAGCAATAAGGCTGCGGTCTTGAATATTTCTGAATTGGGGGCTGTATTGCTACGAAAAGAAACCAATATCCAATCAGTGACATCTGTAGTATAGTCAGCATCTGCAAAATCAAAACCTTCGACACCATTGTAGCCCCACGGCGTATCATAGTATGGATTTCCGGTAGGAGTAGGTATTGCAAGCGGACTGGCAGGGGTTTGTCCGGGCAGTAGATGCCTGCTTGTATTGAGGGTCGTGGTCATCTCTGCGGTATTGGGGTCGTAAGCACCTTCGAGTATTACATGCAGGTCTATCTCGGTGCAGCATTTCGGTCCGGTATCTACATTATTGATGCGAGTCAGCCATCCGCGTTCGTTGTATCTGTAATCGACGGCTTGTAGGTATTCTTCTGCTGTGGCTGTTTCATGCAGATTCATAGTAATAGCCTGCCCCAACTCATTGTATTGTATGTTTTTGAGGTGGGTTTCGGGTGCGCCGTTGATGCTGTGATAGACATCTCTAAGTCTTCGGGTGTGGTCGTATTCATACCGTTCTGCGATGTCGATATTGGGTTTGTCGGGGGCGGTGTGGCTGCGTTCTGTTTTTAGCAATGTGCCGACAAAATCGTATTCATTATGGGTGATTTCCTGTCCACCTAAGTGATTATCGGCTTGTATTTGGATGATTCTGCCGTATTCATCGTAGAAATGAGCGGTGTTGAGCCATGTATTTGTTGTACCAAGTACTTTTGTTCTGGTGACGGTGACTTGTCCTTTTAGTCTGTAAAATGGTTCATTGTCAGGAAAATCAGCGTCTTGTATAAATGAGTAGTCGTCATTACCATTGCCATCAAGGTCGTAATCGTCATAAAAGGTAATAGTGAGTAATTGTTCACTAAGCAGTCCGTTGGGTTCTACATTGGTATATCCTGTGGCTGTTCTGCTTTCATAAAGTGGTATCGAACCGTCTCTATTGCCCGTAGTTATGGTGTTTTGGATAGTAGCCCTATCATCGGTACTATAGAAAAATCCGGTCATAACGGGACGCCCCAAATTGTCGTATTTGGCATAATGCCACCTATCGTTCGTGCGTTGTCTGCCACTCTGCGTCATGACCACTCTATCCAGAATATCATAAACGTAGTACATCCAGTCAGCACCGGGTATTTTTTTGGCGATGACTCGTTGTCTTTCGTCGTATTGGTAGCTGAATTGTAGGCTTGCATCGTATCCGCAATTGCCCAAATCCAATAATCCGGCAGGTGCTGAACCATTGGTTTCATTACAGGTAAGCATTTCATCTATCGCCTGTGGTGGTATGACGTTAATGATATTTCCATAATCGTCATAATGGTAATAGGTGTCGGCGTATTTACCATCGGGGGCATTGCGACGAGTAGCCATGAGTTTACCTCTTTTGGTGTAATTGATGGAGATATTGCCGTTTTCGTCTGTTTGTTTTTCAGAAAAAAGACCATATCGTTGACCTGCATATCCAAAAGCTCCCGGAAATTGTATATTGTATATAGTCGAACCTTCGGAAACACCGTATTCCATTCCAACAGTATTACCGGATGCCATGCGCCAGTCCGTTCCTGGGAATGCTTGTTGTTTTGCTCTGTTTAAAGGTGCATATTCAAAAAGGGTTTCTGCAAAAGGTACATCAGTGGTGACATGTGTACCGCCTGATGTGTAGAAGTTGCTTTGTTCTCCTAATGCAGCACCTCTAAATAGACCATTAGAAGAAGCTATGGTGTAAGGCAGGTATTGTTTGACTTCTCTGCCATAGTCATCATAAGCTGCGATTTGTACGACATCATTTTCGAGAGGCGATTGTCCTACACCGACAGATTGTATCAGTCTTCCGAGTCCGTCGAAGTATTGGAAGGTTTGTTGTTTTTCGTCCAGAGTTAGCATTGAAATATCTGTCGTGCTTTTACCTTCTCCGAGTATAGCGATTGATTGTATATGATTTTGTAATGCGCCGCTTTCTTTGTATTGATAGTCGTTATAACCTATGAGATTTTTATTTTGGTCATAGACATATTGCAGACGCTCAAAGCCATCATACTCGAAATAATTGGTTTTATTATTGGCATCGGTCATGGAGGTAACTTGCAAACTTTCAGGGTCGTATGTGTAGGTGGACATGAGGGCATTTTTGGGATAAAGACGTAGTTCATCAATCTTTTCTCCTGAAGCAATACCTGTTATTGAAATTATACTGTTTGCAGGCACGCCTGCAAGCGGTACTTCGTAATATGCCCAATCGGATGTATTCGCTGTAGATTGAACGACTGCCCCTGAAACCGAGACTTCGAATCCGACAGCGACTTTTGCCCAAAAAGTAAGTATGTAATCACCTGCCATTTGTACTGATGTAGTAGCATCTCTTGTATTTGAGAGATTAAAAGCATTGATGCCTGTGTAGGCACTTGCATTACTCCAACCTCCCCCCTCTCCACTGATAGTCCATCTACCATTTGCTTTTGAACTGACATCATTGACAGACTCAAAACTTGTATAGGCAATGTCTCTGTACGCTCCGCTAATGACCCGCGCAACCGGGCGGAGTTCATCCTTACTTATGAGGACGCTCACGGGCTCGTCTTTTGTTCTCTGGGCTTCGAGTGGTGTGCCTGTATTGCTATGTTCCGTGATGTCAATGACTTGTTGGTAGCGATTATCCATGGTGAATACACCCGGCATATCATCGGTCAGCGACTCCTGAAAGGTTAAATCCCCGTAAGGAATAGGCTGGTCGGTTTCTAACTGATATACGGAGGATTGATGTACATTCGTTAGAGCATCATCAAAGCCGTTTATACTACCACCAAGTACAAATGTGCTGATACCCGGATGAAGCGGATATTCCCGTTCTATAAAATTAAGGGTTTCGATGGGTATGTTATTGATGCCCTCCAAGCTCAATCTTCTTAAACCAACATATAAGTCATCAGTCGGACCGCTCACATAATCCGTGTTATAATCCTTTGGATATTTATACGTAGCTATTAGCTTATGGTCATTGCAATTGTAAGTTTCGGTTCTGGCGAGATTGTTATCGGCATTATACTGATAGTTGATAGTTTGTGAGACTGGATTTTGCCCGTTTTCATCGTATTCTTTGATAGTTTCACTGGTTAGATGTACGGGGAATAGGTATTGTAGGTAGGCAGTGGCTCTTGCATCCACAAAATAAAAAAATGCCGCAGGATGTTCACCCTCATCGCTAAAGAAATCCTTGTAAGTTCTATTGATACAACGTACTTCGTGTATTTCATTCTCGGGAACTGTATATTGCAAGACTCTCTTTTGTAAAAGCGTTTTATCACTTCTATAAATCCATTCATTCAAAAGTTTTCCTCGTTCTCTTTGCCTACTAGTATGTGGGTCTTGATGCAGCCTCAAATAATAAGTAGATAATGTACTCAGCGCAGGTTCATCAAGGTACTCAGGTATAGCATTATCGTGATTAGAATATTTTAACTCCCTATACCCACCATCAGAGAACTTTTCTACTACATTGGTATAGGTTACATGTCTTCCATTGGTTTCATTCAATGGGTTGATATTGTTGTTAGTAATATGCCAGTACTGAACTATTTTATCTCCGTGTATCTGGAAAGTATCTATCTCCAAATAATCAGGTACTCCCGATAATATTCCGCTAGAGCGTGTATTAACATTGGTATAGTTATCTTCATAAAAATATTCTTTTGCCATCAACTCTTCTCCCGATACATTGAGCGAATGTATTTTTTTTATACGTAATCCTCCCGCCATTGCTTCGTCAACATCAACTACCTCAAAAGGATATCGATTAGCCTGCCTTGAATAACTATTGGGTTCATATTCAAAAACACTACTTCCACCCGTAGGGTAATCTATTTGAGTTAAAATTCCGATTTTCATCAAATCAGCATCCGGAGAGCGAGAATCAAAATAAGGCTGAACGTCAGCCCACGAAAATCTGTGTGTATTGGGGAGTCCGTCGAAGTAATTTTCACCATTAAAATATCCCCAATGGTCAACTTCTAACGAATTGTATTCAGGCAGTGAACCCGAATTATTATAATCAAATACATAAGGGGGAAGTGTTTCAGTTCCTGCTTGTTCATAGACAGAGTTCAATATTAATCGGCTATTTGGTTGGTCTGTATATGTCAGGCGCATGTCCCTAACCACCTCTCCGCTACGTTCCAAGTAAACCCGGGTTAGTTTTGGGTAAATCGAATAATCCTCTTCTGTAATATGGAAGTCGATAATATCCACCCCATTTTCCACTCCATACAATAACTGATTTGTATGCTCAGTTTCAAAGACTATCTTACCATTAGAACCCACAATTTCTTCTAAATAAGAAGGGTATAAAAGAGAATAGCCGACACTTCTTGCATTTCCTGTATAGGTATTAAGTGCAGTATATTGCCAATTAAATGGCCAAAACCCATCTGTATCAGTGATTTCATATTCAAAGAAGTTGGTACTTGCTGATTCTCGAAAAGCAACACCATCTCTTTTGTAGTTGAAGGTAATAATGTTTCCATTAGGTGATTCCATTTCTGTGAGATGCCACGCAGTTGGAATCAACTCATAGCCATCAGCAGGCGTCATACCCGGTGCGGTATAATCTCTGGTATATTCTATGGATGCGTCTGTGCCACCAAATGTATATATGACGCCATCATTGCCTCTTAATTTGAATTGATTGAAAATTTGCCTACCGAATGCATCCAAAAAATTAGCATGGATGAAACTTTGACTATTATCATAAAAATCGGCACCATTTACCTGAAAATTACTAACCAGTTGAGGGTTTTCTACCATTTCAAATTTCTCCCCACTGTTCGATGTAAATACCCATTCTTTATTATGGTTCAAAAAGAACTTGCCAGAAAATCCGGGTACACTAAAAAGAAATTCATCAGGTTCAAAGTCTTTATAAAGTCTTCCACCGCCGAAGAGTGCATAATTAAGGCTTTCAACATCGTCCCAGTCATCTGCGTCTAGATATTCGCAGTTCCCATAATACGAAATATCATCCGATATGCCCTGAAGGTCAGCCTCATCCATTACTCCTTTCCTGATACGAGTAATACTTCCCCCCGCATTCATCAAACTCCATCCCAATCCAGTCCATCCGGGATGGCTATCCGGTTTTACTCCATCCGAGTGATAACTCAATGAGACAGGAATTGAAAAATCGCGGTCTTCAAGTGCCACCAAAGGAATTTGTATCTGTGGAAGTCCTGAAAATAAGTCAACTGATACAGTAGTATGCAAACCTAAATTCGCCACATTAGGACTAAGTGAAAGAAATTAAATAACATGTGCCATTATACTCGTCTTTTTTCCGTCTAAGAATCCTTTGAAATCCTTATGTAGCTAAGGCTATGTGCGGCTTTCAAAAAATCCTTAGACAAAAAAAATACTTCGCATTATGGGACATCTTATTTAATTTCTTTCACTAACCGGAGGCGAAGCCACAAAATTGTTTGCGGTCAAATTAGCATCTTGGCTGAATAGATTTACATTAAAAAAGAGTATTATTGAGGTTACAAAAAACAAATAGCAAAAAGATTTCATGATGTTATTATTTTCATTGTGTTAAAAAATATTTTGTTATGTAACAAATTTACTAATAATAACTTATAATTACGTAATATTCCCATAAAAAAATCTACACACAATTATTCCACAAAAAACCCTAATTTAGCGCATCAAAAATACAAAATAATCTCGATACTAAATTATAATTATCGGGTAGAAAACGAATGAAAGTGTCTAACTTTCTGAACGGATATGATTTTTATGTGTTGTATCTTAGTGTTATAGTTTCGTTATATTATATAGTTTTGTATTAAGGCTAAAAACTACAACACCACGAAACTACAATACCACAACACTACTAAACCACAACACAATTTAAACTATGAAAAATTTACGCTACTTATTACTATTGTCTTTGGCTACGCTTGTATTTTTTGCGTGTCAATCCGAACAAACGACAACACAACACGCTGAAAACGAACTACTTGAGGACGAAAAGGGCGATAAGCGTACCCGTATTGACGAGGCATTCAAGCGCGATTTCGAGATGACCAAAGACCCGGCATTGGGTTATCCGCCTGTCGAACGCCTCTTGGAAGCCAAGCGCGTCATTGAAATAAAAGAAGCCGAACTCAAATTAAAATCCGGCACAAATGGAATACTCAATACCCGTTGGCGCGAGCGCGGACCTTACGATGTCGGCGGACGTACACGGACTATCGTGATAGATAAAAATGACCCGACCAATAAGACCGTATTCACGGCAGGTATCACGGGCGGTTTGTGGCGCACACGCGACATTACAGCGACCGAACCTTATTGGGAAAATCTCGGCGACCTTCTCGAAAACATGAACATCAGTAGCATCGCTCAAGACCCGACCAATCCAAATATCATGTACTTTTCGACAGGTGAGGGCTATACGGCGGGCAGCGTTTCAGGCGGTAGAGGGCTTGGCGTTTGGAAGTCCGTAGATAGCGGCGATACTTGGCAACACCTACCCGAAACCTCAAATCCTACCTTTTATTATTCACAGCGAACACTCGTACATCCAAATGGCGAAGTGTACGTAGCTACACGCTCAGCGGGAGTACAACGCAGCCAAGACGGCGGCGCAACATGGGAAGGCGTGATGACTCAACGTAATGATATTTCTGACCTCCAACTCGGTCCGGATGGTAGTATTTATTGTGCAACAGGATTCGTTTCCGGCAACGCACGTATTTATAAAACACCAATGGGTACGAATATCGGCGATAGCGGAAATTGGCAGCAAATCACTAGCTCAAGTGCTGGTTTCCCAAATAACTTTGATAGAGTAGAACTGGGCGTTTCGCAATCCGAGCCGGGTACACTCTATGCCTTGACAAGAATTGGCGGGCAATCCGAACAAATTTTTATGTATAAAACCTCTAGTGACGGTCAGTTTTGGCTTGAAAAATCCGTACCCATAATAGGGACTGACGATGCTGGTAATCCTATTTATTTTACACGCGGACAAGGCTGGTATGACCTCTGTATCGCAGTAGATCCCAATAACGCTGATCGTGTGACCATCGGTGGAATTACACTACACATGTCCACCAATGGAGGTAGTTCATGGTCAGAACCTTTGAGTCCAAATGTACACGTTGACCAGCATTTAATTTTATATGAAGAAGGCAATAGCAATGTCATTTATTTTGGAAATGACGGCGGTATCTACCGCACAACAAATGGCGCAGCTGCTCCCGAAAACATTCAAATTAGGCATAGAAATAGCGGTTATAATGTAACACAGTTTTATGCCTGTGCCATGCACCCAGACGAGCATTCGGACTACTTCCTCGCCGGCTCGCAAGACAATAATAGCATTCAATTTGATAGTTATGAAATTGACCGCACTGTTGCTGTATTGGGCGGCGACGGGATGTATTGCCACATTGACCAAAATGATCCACAATATCAATTGGCTTCTTCACAATTTGGAAATTACGTCCTCTCCGATGATGGCGGACAAAGCTTTAACGCAGGTGGGGTGGCAGCAACGGGTGATTTCGTCGCTATTTCTCAATATGATAGTGATGCAAAAATTTTATACGTATCAACAAGAGTAGGTTCTGGTCAGTATTATCGTTGGGACATTACTCAACCACGGGGTGATACCGTTAATATAACAAGTACATTTAGTGGTGCACAACACATTGCCGTTTCTCCTAATATCGATAATCGCATTTATTGGGGTACGGGCGGTTCGGCATATCTTATCATTGATAATGCTCACGAAGGAGAAGAAGTTGAAGGCGAATTTGTCACCCTTCAAGCGGGAGGTTCTATCTCTTGTATCGAAATCGAGCGCGGCAATGAAGACCACGTACTCGTCACCCAATCCAATTATGGTGTAGTGAGTATTTTGGAAACCAAAGACGGCGGACAGACGTGGGAAAGCGTAGAAGGCGACCTGCCTGACATGCCTGTGCGTTGGGTGGTTTTTAATCCTGACAATGCCGACCAAGCCTTCATAGCGACCGAAGCGGGCGTTTGGGCGACAGATGATTTGGATGGTGACAATACCGTTTGGATGCCACAAACCAATGGTCTGCCCAATGTGCGTTGCGATATGTTGCAGGTCAGACAAAGCGACAAATTCATCGCCGTAGGTACACACGGACGCGGACTTTTTACGACAGATGGTTTGGCTGCGCCTTTGGTACGAATGAATATTCCGCAAGTCGGTTATACGGATGAGGCGGTCGAATTTGTGGATTATTCCGTCAATCCGAGTAGCTGGTTATGGGACTTCGGCGATGGCGCGACCGCAAATGCACGCGACCCAGAACACACTTACTCGGCACTCGGCACATACCCCGTCAATCTGACCATTGAGGGCAATCAGACGACAAGTGCCGAAATCAAAATTTTACCCGTAAAAGAAACCTCATCGGTCACGGGCGGCACAAATTTTACAGGCGATTTTGAGGATGCTGCAAATACCGATTTTGGCGTCTACCATATTTCAGGAACTAAATTTGAACGCGGTAATTCGGCCATGCCCAATAAGGCAGGTACACATAGCGGACAAAACGCATGGGTCGTGGGTTTGGATGAGCCTTTTTACCAAAACAATACCGAAACCATGCTTTATACGCCCAAATATGACATGACCGCCGCAGGTATTTACGAATTTAGTTTTTGGGCGAGATATAATATCCAACAAGGCTTTGACGGCTTCCGTGTAGAGTACTCGACCAATGGCGGCAGAGACTGGAAAGTACTCGGCGAACGTGGCGATAATTGGTATAATTATGACAATACCAATAGTGGCATTGAAACCGTCTTCCCTTCTGGTAGTCAATACTTTACGGGCAGCACAACAGGTAATAACTTCAAGCGTTTCAAAACGAATATCACGAATTTGAGTGGCAATGAAGTGGCGTTTAGATTTGTATTTAAAACGAATGGAATGGGCACAGCCGCCGGACTTGCTATCGACGATGTAGAAATCAACGCCCTCAAGCAAGAAGGCGAATTGCGGACGATTATCACCGAATTTTCAGGCAGTTTTCCGAGTACTACCGAGTTGTCGGTCAATTGGAAAACAGAACCCGAATACCGCAGTGATTTCTTTGAAGTCGAATACTCTATCAATGGGCGCGACTGGCTCAAATTTAACCAAAGTGAGCGTTTTGATGCCGCAGGGTTTTCAATTGAACAATTGGCATATACCAATGAGTATAGCAACCAAAAACGTCCGCTTTATTACCTCCGCGTCAAAGCTACCGACCTCGACGGTGGCACATTTTATTCGGACATCATCGTGCTGCGTCGCAATCTTGAAGAAGTCGGCGTTTATCGCGTCTATCCCAACCCATTTTCTGACCACATCAATATCGCATTCAACGACATCGTCAATGCCGATGTACAAATCGAAATATACGATGCTCTCGGCAGAAAAGTCAGCGATACTGCCGTCACCGTACCCGATATGTTTACACGCATCGAATTGGGCGATTTGGCGCGAGGTACGTATGTGCTGCGTGTGACTATTGGTGAAGAGACTTTTGTGGAGAAGATTTTACGAAAGTGATTCCGTAGCACGGTGCTTCTATCCCGTGTTTCGCGTTAGACAGACAACAGACGCGAGACACGGGCTGAAGCACCGTGTGCCACGTTTTAATACCGTTCAAACTCCGTTTTGCGGCGTAAAATGACGTATTTCACAAATCTTTTGATGTCAAACCAAAGGAAAAATTCCATTTTTTGCTGCAATTTTAAGGTGGAGATTGGCTTATGTTTGTCGTGAAATGTGTGACGTGCCTTTAGTATCATTTTTCTCTCTGTAAATAAGGTGCGATACATAGCATGTAACATTATTTTGAGAAATTTCGGACGAATAAAAAGCACGTCAATAATGAGTATAGAAAAGTACTTGAACAACAAGGAAGGCAGATTGATGACAAGCGCAGCCATAGGCATTAATTTGAAATAAGAATAGAAAATATTGAGTTGAATTTTCAAAAGGTATTCATAATTCATAATTTTACTAACCGACTGACTTTCTTTGTGATACACAATTGCCGTAGGCTCAAAAATACTTCTATAACCCAAAATGTTTGCTCGTATTCCCAACTCCGCATCCTCGTATCCGGTATTAAAATATTCATCAAAAATACCAATATCGCACAACATCGGCACGGAATACAAAGCTGCTCCGGCACACGCACCCATATTTTCATGCGGCGTATTCCATTCCTCTACCGACTCTGCATAACCCAAGGGAATAACTTCCGCTGTATTGAGCATTTTGTGACCGGCATTATCCATGCGTTTGCGGTCGTAGTAGTTCACCATCTTACAGGCAATCATATCCGCATGATGGGTTTGTGCGCTACGCAGGAGATTTTCGAGCCAATTATCGGATACGGTCGTATCGTTATTGAGTAAAACGACGTATTCATAATCAGGATTTGGAAGAATGTATTCTTCGAGAATTAAATTATTTCCAAGTGTAAAACCGTGATTTTTAGGTTCTAAAACAAGCTGCACTTTTGGATTTGTGCCGTATTTTCCCTTTAAAATTGTTACATCATCACCCTCCGAACCGTTGTCGAGCAGATACACGATGTAGTCTGTATAAGTCTGTGCGAATATCGACTCCATACATTCCAGCGTATCTTCTATGCCGTTCCAATTGAGTATAATGATGGGAATTTTCATGTGTATCGTAGCGCGGTGCTTCCAGCCCGCGTATTGCGTTATATTTGTCAATAGACGATGACGCGAGCTGGAAGCTCGCGCTACGTTGTAAACATCTGATAATCAACACCCGTTTTCGCCAAAATATCGTTTAATCGCTGCTCGCCTGTATCGGTGATAAACACCTGTCCGAAATCGTCGTTTGCCAAGAGTTCGATTAGGCTTTGGATACGGGTAGCATCGAGTTTATCAAAAATATCGTCTAATAATAAGACGGGCTTTATGCCTTTTTTGGTCTTAATGAAATCGTATTGCGCCAATTTCAGTGCCAAAATAAAGGACTTCAACTGCCCCTGAGATGCAAAACGTTTGACAGGTTTTTCTCCGATAATAAAAGCCAAATTATCGCGATGAATCCCTTTTGTGGTACGTTGGAGTATCTTATCTTTTTCGTAATTTTCCTCCAATAAATCCGTCAACGTGCTTTCGTACAGAGCCGATTTATAGGTACAAGTTACGAGTTCGCTTTTGTTAGAAATTTTGCTATAAACTTGTTCAAAAATCGGTGAAAAATCGACTATAAACGCTTTTCGCACCTCATGTATGTACGTACCGGCGGGTGCGAGTTGGGTGTTATAAGTTCCTATCAATACATGGTCGAACCTTCCTTGTTTTGCCATCTGTTTGAGGGCTGCATTTCGCTGGGCGAGTATCTTATTGTAATGTATCAATTGGAGCAAATATTCCTTATTGAGCTGGCACAAAGTCTCATCCAAAAACTTTCGTCGATATTCGCTACCTTCCGTGGCAAGACGCGTATCGTCCGGTGCAATAACGACTACTGGCAACAGACCAATATGTTGAGATAATTTGCTGTAAGGCAAATTATTACATATAAATTCTTTTTTACGTCTAAGTCTTATTTTTGCTACAATATTTACTGCCTCATCTGCCTTTTCAAACTCGCCTTTCAGTCGAATAATGTCTTGCTCATGCCGCACCACTGCATTGTCTGGTGTTCCGAAATAGCTTTTACACATACACAAGTAGTAAATCGCATCCAAAAGGTTGGTTTTACCTGTACCATTTTTTCCCACAATACCATTAATACGCGAATGAAATTCGAGCGATTGACTTTCGTAATTTTTAAAATTAGTAAGTTCTATTGTATTTAAATGCAATGGGTGAATGAATTAATTTTGAATTTTGAATGAGTGAATTTTGAATGTAATTTTTGTTTCTTTAGTTGTCAAATAAAAGTTTTAGCTTGACAGCTAAAGCAGTCATCACAGAGCGTTACGTATTAAGTCTAATTTTAATTTTAGCGAAACATCAATTGAATGGTAAAGATAGGACAATTTATTGTGTATTTTATCCTTATCTTTGCTACGAAATTAAAACATAATAGTGAGTCTTTAAAAAGAAAATAGGCAAAAAATCTCGAATTCAAATTCAAATTACGAGATTTGGCTTCGCCAAGTCGTGAAAATATAACATCGTAAGTGAAAGAATTTCTGAAAGTTGAGATTGATTTTGAAACTGAAATTCAGATTGAAGTTAATTTTCTTGCACCGTCAAATTTAATGTTTTATCTTTAAGGGATAAAAGATAATAAAGGTTACATCTTCACGCCGTTATTTTTTCTTCATGCGAGCCAAATTTGACGCGAATACTCACTGTATTTAAGGAAGATTTGGTGAAGTATAAAGGAGAAAGAACGAGTCGAGAATATACATTTATTTAATTCCTGATACTAAGCAATAAATTGATTTTAAAGGCGAATTTTCGCTTGAAAATAATAAAACCATTGGTAAATTAAGTGTTGGTCACCGCTACACAAAAAATTTGTATAGCAAAATATCACCAATTGCTTAATTAACCGATCAACCAATACACTAATAGATGGCACAAGCAGAAGTTACAACGGCATTTAGCAAAAAAACTTATTTAGAATGGTATGAAATCATGTTGCGCATTCGCAGATTTGAAGAGCGAGCAGGTATGTTGTACCAACAACGCAAGATTCGCGGTTTTTGTCACCTATATATAGGTCAGGAAGCTGTGGCAGCAGGTATTCAAAGTGCCTGCAAAGCGGATGATATTGTCATTACGGCATATCGCGATCACGGGCTTGCACTCGCACGAGGCGTCACTTCAGATGCGTGCATGGCAGAAATGTATGGTAAAATTACGGGCTGTACGAAAGGAAAAGGCGGTTCCATGCACTTCTTTGATGTAGAGAAGAAATTTTACGGGGGACATGGTATCGTTGGCAATCAAATCGGGCTTGGAGCAGGACTTGGTTTTGCGGAGATGTACAAAGGCACAAAAAACGTAGCCGTCTGTCTATTTGGTGATGGTGCGGCGCGTCAAGGCATTTTGCATGAGGTATTTAATATGGCAATGACGTGGAAAATTCCAGTAATTTTTATTTGTGAAAATAATTTTTACGCAATGGGTACATCGGTGAAGCGTACAAGCAATATTACGGATATTTATAAGCTCGGTGGTGCCTATGATATGCCAAGCGAACCTGTGGACGGCATGAGTTGTGAAGCAGTACACGAAGCCATGGATCGCGCCCTAAAACGTGCGCGTAAAGGCGATGGACCAACATTTTTGGAGATAAAAACTTATCGCTTTAAGGGGCATTCCATGTCCGATCCACAAAAATATCGTACTAAAGATGAGGTGAACGATTATAAAAATCGCGACCCTATCAAAGAAGTAGAACGCACGATGCTCGAAAACGGCATGGCTACCGAACGTAAAATAAAAAGTATTCAAACGAAAATAAAAGATGAAATTGATGCTTGCGTAAAATTTGCGGAAGACTCACCGTTCCCAGATGCATCAGAATTATATACTGATAATTATGTGCAGAAGGATTACCCATTTATTATGGACTGAACCGATTTAATGAATGAATTTTGAGTGAGTGAATTTTGAGATTTCTGATTGTTATTGCTTAGATTAAGTCATGTTTTGTGGTATAACATTAACCAAAAGTCAAAAATCACTTAATCAAAAATAATTCAATCATTCATCATTCATCATTCATCATTTTTTTATACCTTTGCCAAAATTTTTAGATTAATTATGGCAAAACGAAATAAAAAAACGAACCAAGAGGAGGAGTTATTAGTAGACCTCATAGGAGTACAAGAGCAAACACAAGATTTTCTTGAACGAAATCAAAAATATATAGTTGGTGGCTTATTGTTGGCGGTACTGCTGATTGGCGGCTATTTCGCTTATAAGTATTTGTACAAAGCACCACGCGAAAAAGAAGCGATGGAGCAGATGTATAAAGCCGAACAACAATTTCAACGCGATTCATTCGCGCTTGCACTGACCAATCCGGGCGGTGGTTATCCGGGATTTGAGACTTTAGCATCTGAGTACAGTGGTACAAAAGCAGGTAATCTAGCGAAATATTACGCTGGTTTGTGTGCATTGCGTACTGGAAATTTTCAGGCGGCGGTAGACCACTTGAGTGCTTTCCGTTCTAAAGGCAACATCACGCCTGCTATGGCAAATGGCGCACTCGGCGATGCTTATTCGGAGTTGGGTAATTTTGATAAAGCAATGAGCAGCTATCAAAAAGCTGCGAATACCGTCAAAAACGACTTTTCGACACCGTATTACTTGTGGAAAGCAGGTATGTTGGCGAAAAAACAAGGTAATGCAGATAAAGCGCAGAAGTTTTTTACACAAATTAAAAGCGACTACCCTGGCTCTGTACAAGGACAAGAAATTGATAGTTACTTGAATTAGTAAACCGATTAATTAGTCTAATAGTTAAGGGAAGACGAAGAAAATAATCTACCCTAATCAGGTTTCATTTCGCGCAGCGAAATGATGTGATAATTTTATTTGGCAATCAAAATATTAGAGCATGTTCAAATTTTTTCTGCCTGAAAATCAATACCTTATGAACTTGACTTTACATCAAATCAGTTGCTTATATTGATAAACGCCTTCTTTGATGCTTCGTCAAGACCATGAGTTATTGATTTTCAGTTTGTAAAAATTTAAACCTGCTCTTATAAAAGGTAGAGGTTCACGCTTCTACCTTTTTTTTTAAAACTTAGGTGGTTCGTTTGTTGTCCACCATCAACCGTTTAGCAATGTTAAAATACATATTACTCGGATGTTTCGCCATGAGCCTCATCGCTTGTTCGGGCGGACAAAAAGCGACTACCACTTTGGATAGAGCCAAAGGCAAAACCATTACTTATTATGGTGAAGCCTTCAAGCCGGACGATGTGATGTCTGTCGATGATTTATTCAAAAAAATGTCTCTCAAAGAAGAGATAGAAAGCATACAAGTAGAAGGCGAAGTCGTCTCTGTATGTCAAGTAAAAGGCTGCTGGATGCGCATGTCTGCATCCAATGGCGACGAACTCATGGTCAAATTCAAAGATTATGGCTTCTTTATGCCACTCGACCTCACAGGGCGAGTAACCATGGCGGGCAAAGCTTACAAGCAAGTCACACCTGTAGACGAACTCCGCCACTATGCCAAAGACGCTGGAAAAAGTGCAGCAGAAATCGCAGAAATCACCGAACCACTCGAAGAGTTGTTATTTGAAGCAACAGGTGTAGCGAAATTATAGTTTAGTTTATAGCGTTATAAGAGCATAAGTAGTGGGACAAAAATAGGTTTAGTGAAAGAAAATAAATAACTTGCCCCATTATGTTTGTTCTTTTCCCTTCTAAAAAACACAAAAAATAGTTCCGTAGCTATAGTTATGCAACGATTTTTTGAATTCTTTAGAAGAAAAAATTACGGCGCATTATGGAACAATTTATTTAATTTCTTTCACTAAGGATATTTTTGTCTCACTACTTATTTCATAAATTCTATAAACCTTGTGAACTTTTCCCTTTTGGACACGTTTACTACACATCATATGAAAGGTATGTTTCCGCCTCAATGAAAAAAATACAAAAAACGTAAGATATATTTTGCATTTAAAAATAATACTTGTATCTTTGCACTCGCTAAAACGCACAAGCAATAATATAAAATGATTCAGTAGCTCAGTTGGTAGAGCATTTGACTTTTAATCAAAGGGTCCCGGGTTCGAACCCCGGCTGAATCACTCTAAAATCCGCAGTAACTTTACTGCGGATTTTTTTTGTTTATATCATAACTAACGAGTAAATAAATAAATGCTTTCGCTCTTAAAATAGACTTTATTTAGAAAAATTTTGTGTACAGCTAACTTTGTCTTTTTCCGATACTCTTCCCCTATTTTTCGCCCCGTACCGTAGGGTATGCAGCTCAAAATGAGGCTCGATTATCGAAAAAATATAAAAGTTCCATGCATACAAAATATTCCTAAATAAAGTCTAATATAATTGGTTATATTTGTGTTGAACATTCATTGGGAAAAAGCTATTCCCTCGCTTTAGGGAAGAGGAAGAAAATAATCTACCCCAAATGAAGAAGTTATTTTTTTTATATGTTTGGCTAAATTTGACGCGCATAGCCGAGCTACGTAAGGAAGATTTAGTGAAACATATAAGAAAAAGAACAATTCAGACGGGTAGATTATTTTTTTCGTCTTCCCTTACTTCAATCAAACTTCATATACAAATACAAAATTACCTAATGAGAGCATTACAAACCGTACACGATCCCGTATTTCAGAAAAAAACACATAACGTTATTGACAGATTTTTCCTGCCTTACATACGAGATGAACGGGACTTACCCTTCATCTATCTCTGCATCAAATTGACTTTTATAATCATCCCGATAGCTATCATTCTGTTTACGCCCTTATTTAGCGGTTGGTATTGGTGGATGGTGGCTGCGGTGTATGCTGGTTTGGTGTTGTATTTTGCTGGTCCGTACACACTGATGTTGCACAATACGAGCCATCGTAAGCTATTCAAAAAAGAATACAACCTTGGCAACCACTACATTCCTTGGGTACTCGCGCCCTTTATGGGGCAGACGCCCGAAACATATTTTAGCCACCACTTGGGTATGCACCATTTGGAAAACAACCTACACGACGATAAGAGCAGCACCATGAAATATCAACGCGATAGCTTCACAGATTTTTGCAAATATTTCCTGTCCTTTCTTTTTCTCGGCGTTGCCGAATTAGCGATTTATTTTAAAAGAAAAAACCTGCACAAACTCTTTAAAATGGTCGTGCGTGGCGAAACCTTGTACATTATATTTGTCATCATCTTAGGTTTTATCAACTTGCAGGCTACTTTATACGTATTGATTCTGCCCTTGGTTATCGTCCGATTTTCGATGATGTCCGGCAATTGGGGACAACACGCCTTCATTGACCCCGAAACACCTGCCAACAACTACCGCAATAGCATTACTTGCATCAATCATTTCTATAATCGCCATTGCTTCAACGACGGTTATCATATCGGGCATCACCTCAAACCCAATCTGCACTGGACGGAAATGCCCGTCGATTTTCAACAAAATCAACACCTCTATGCCAAAGAAAATGCAGTCGTTTTTGAAGGCTTGGATTATATGGGAGTTTGGTTTAATCTCATGTTCAAACGCTACGACAATCTCGCCAGCCATTTTGTGAATATCGGCGATAGGTTTCAATCGAAAGAAGAAATTATCAAGATGTTGAAATATCGAACCAAACGAATTGAATGATTTTTGATTAGACTTTATTTAGGAATATTTTGTATGCATGGAACTTTTGTATTTTTTCGATAATCGAGCCTCATTTTGAGCTGCATCCCTACGGTACGGGGCGAAAAATAGGGGAAGAGTATCGGAAAAAGACAAAGTTAGCTGCATACAAAATTTTTCTAAATAAAGTCTATTATATTTCGCTGTGCGAAATTATTAACCCCGTCATTCATCGGGACAAGTTTTAAAATGTAAAAGTTATAGGACGCGCGACCAGCTTCCTTTCTTATATTTATCTGATTTTAAATTTATTATAAAAAAATAAGAATGTCTGTACACGTAAAGGGCGAACGCATCAAAATATTTTGTCCCGATGGGACAATGAAAATGAAGTTTTGTTGATGTTTTACCAATATTTTACCTCTACTGAGGCATTGATTACGTTCAAAATGTTCTATTAGGAATAAAATATCGGTAGAAAAATATTAAAAATACGTTTCAAGTGCCGTCAGGTACTCAATATTTGACAAAATAAATTTTGATGCGTTTGCCCTTGTACACGTACTATCGACACTTTTACATTTTAAATTTATTATTTTACATTTTACATTTTACATTTCAAAAAAAGTGTCAACTACTTTTCAAAGGAATTTAAACATGCCTAAGTTTTCCTACAATCAAAAATCAAAAATTCTCCCTGGATTAAGGATATTTTTAGGGTCGAGTGCTCGTTTTAATGTCTTCATCAATTCGAGTTCGGCGGGTGTGCGTGAATGGTGTAAGTAGGATTTTTTATCCAATCCGATACCGTGTTCGGCAGAAACCGAGCCGCCTACGGTCGCTATCTTTCCATAAACAATATCGTTGATGCGCTTGGTCAATTCTGCACTATCATTTTTCTTACCGATGATGTGATGAACATTACCGTCTGCAATGTGTCCGAAGGTGAAAATTTCTTTAACTTCTTCAATATGTCGCAAGTCACCGCTTACTGCTTCAACGTATTCACCGATAAGCGGTGGAGGCATACTGATGTCAAAATGATGGTCATTATCTGCCTGTGCAGAAAGCACGCGCACATCTTCCCGTATTTGCCAAAACCACGCTAAATCCGCCGAATTATTCGCTAAAACAGCGTCTTCGATAAGATTTTTTCGTAAGGCAATTTCGAGAATAGATTCGAATGTCTCGGTATCTTTGTTCTGATCGCCGCCCAAATTTTCCACCAATACATAGTACCCATAATCAAGCGGTAAAGGCGATTTCATGGTGCTTGGTGGGCTCGTCATCGTCCGAAAAGTTTCTTTCCACACCAACTCATAGGCACTCAATGCGCCCGCAAGTCCTTTATCTATAAACCTCAAAAAAGCAAGCACGTTTTTGTAGTCCTTGATACCGACCCACGCGCTGCACCTGCTTCGGGGAGCTTCGTGTAGCCGCAACACCGCCTTGGTCACGATGCCCAATGTGCCTTCCGAGCCAATAAATAATTGCTTCAAATCGTAGCCAGAATTGTCTTTAATGATTTTTTTTAGGTTGGATAATATGGTACCATCGGGCAGCACGACCTCAAGCCCCAAAACCTGTTGGCGCGTCATACCGTAACGCAGTACGCGCAATCCGCCCGCATTGGTAGCAATGATACCGCCGATTTGTGCCGAGCCTTTCGCACCAAAATTTAAGGGAAATTGCAGCTCATTGGCTTGGGCAGCTTGTTGGATTTGCTGCAAAACCACGCCCGCACCCACAGTCATCGAACGGCTACAAACATCGACTTCTTCTATGGCATTGAGTTTTTCGATAGAAATAACAATTTGATTTTCAGTGGTTTGCGTACTGCCAACAAGGTTGGTCAATCCGCCGTGTACGATGACTTCCTGCCCATGTTTGTAACAAATTTTGAGCGTAGCAGCCACATCTTCCGTACAGGTAGGCAGCACGACCGCCTTCGCCTTCAAGGGGACGTGCATCGTCCATATATGATGAAAACGCTTGCTGAGGGCTTCGCCAAGCAGTATTTTTTCTACGCCGAGTTCGTTGGTGAGTTCTTGTATGATGTTCTGCATTCTGGCTATATTTAACCTGCAAATTGCTGAATCAATGGCATTTTACCAAAGTTAAATACTTATATTTTAAGGTTCTACTGAAATAAGGGAAGACGAAAAAAATAATCTATCCGTCTGAATTAGACTTTATTTAGGAATATTTTGTATGCATGGAATTTTATATTTTTTCGATAATTGAGCCTCATTTTGAGCTGCATACCCTACGGTACGGAGCGAAAAATAGGAGAAGAGTATCGGAAAAAGACAATGTTAGCTGCGTACAAAATATTTCTAAATAAAGTCTATTGTTCTTTTTCTTATATGTTTCACTAAATCTTCCTTACGTAGCTCGGCTATGCGCGTCAAATTTAGCCAAACATATAAAAAAATAACTTCTTCATTTGGGGTAGATTATTTTCTTCCTCTTCCCTAAGCGTATTTTTTTATTATTTTAAAATAAATTAAATTTATAAATTATTATTATTTAATAAAAACAAATTATAAAATTATTTTAATTAATTAAAAAACGTCCATATTTCAGTGCGACCTTTTAAGAAATAATTCTGGCAAATTATTTTTAGGAATATGTTCTTTTCGCTAAAAATGAGATATTTTGTTGCACTTTTCTTTTTCTTTTACTACATTTGACTGTTCATAATTCTGAGAAAACGACTACAAAGTAAAATTTTTATCTTTTGTGTGACTATTTTTTAACTTTTAAAAACTTCATATATGATTATTTTTGGAACGCGTGGAGTAAAATCCACCATGGAAAAGGGCGAATTTGACTGCCCTCAATGCGAAGCCAACCGCGCTTACAAACACAAGAAAGTAACTCGTTTTTTCACGCTTTATTTTATCCCGATTATTCCGCTGGGGCGTCTCGGTGATTTTGTGGAGTGTCAGACCTGTAAAGGGACTTTCATCTCTAAAGTCTTGGAATACAACGAGTCGCCGGGGGCAGATGCCTTCCTTGCCGAATACGAAAAAGCCATGAAACATTCGATGGTTTTGATGATGCTGGCAGATGGCGAGATTGACGAAAATGAAATGTTGGTGGTGCAGAAAATCGTCAATAAATTTGGACACAACGATGTAACACTTGACCAACTCGAAGCCTATGTACAGCAAGTGCAACGCAACCCACAAGATGTATCTACTTACCTCAAAGGAGTAGCCCCATCTTTGAACGAACACGGTAAGGAAACCATTATAAAATGCGCCCTTTCCGTAGCTGCCGCCGATGGCAATATAGATGATTCGGAAATGCTACTCGTCAAAGAAATGGCAATGACGATGGAAATGTCGGCATTTCACCTAAAGAGCATATTTAGTAAAATGACGGCGCAAAAAACATCCGAATTTTCGGATAATTGATATTCTGCATAGCCGACTTCTGCCCTTGGATGGTTCAAGTTTTGAGCCGGTTGAAGTCGGCTGTGCTAAATCAAAGTAAAGTCTTATATTTGTGGCGTTAGTGTCGGATAATGCTTCTTATATGGGGATTTTTATTGCTTATGCTTACAGAACATCGCTGATACTTCTACGATTAACTGCTTTGTCAGGGTCAATATTACCCTCTAAATCAGCAACTCCGATATGCTTTCCTGTTTTATCACAAACCTCAAATTCATTAGCATGAAAATTATCGAAATACCAGTAGTAACTCGTTGCGATTTCTTTGTAAATTTTCGTTTTGACCTTTGGAGCTATCCTTGAAGTCGGCGTAAAACGCTCGGTATTTCTCAAAAAATTGGTGACGGGCGTTTCGATTTCACCCAACCAATCGACCAATGCGGCTTTATCGTCTGCATAATCTACACTTATCTTATTTTCTTTGGTATTTTTACAGATAGTAAGCGGACTATCGTAACGCGATTCCATAAAATTGAGGGCGAGTCGCTTCGTATCTTGAGTTTGTAGATTGCGCTCTGCGATTTCTGCGAGGGTTTTTCCGGTTACGTCGATGTCTTCATCTTCATCGAAATAAAAATACGCATCTTCTTCTGAATGCACTCGTTCTTCTTTCCAATTTTTAGGGTTGATTTTGTTGAAAACGATATTACGAAAAGCGATTTTCAGTGACCTGTCAGCGATTTTTTCAAAAGAGGCAGTGAATATTTCGTCTCTAATCGTGGGTGCATATATGAGCGTATCTTCTTTGAAAACCTGCACGTCTTTTTTGATGACAGCAAACATTTCGCTGAATTTTGTGACGGCTTCCTCAAATTGA
>Ga0209187_1001338_pt1 | contig 29269 bp, 27 predicted proteins | sample BantaG_FD_187430 | JGI IMG/M metagenome (GOLD analysis project Ga0209187, IMG submission 187430) | Marine algal microbial communities from Bantry Bay, Ireland - BantryBay_4 metaG (SPAdes) (version 2) | ecosystem: Host-associated > Algae > Red algae > Unclassified | place: Bantry Bay, Ireland...
CACACCCGTCGCACTGGACGCGATGCGCGCGATGGCCGACGTCCCGGGTGCGATCATCGGGGTCGGTACCGCGCTCGACGGCGACGATCTGCGCCGTGCGGCCGATGCCGGTGCGCGCTTTGCCGTTAGCCCGGGCTACACCGACGACATCGGCCGCGTTGCCCGGGAGATCGGGCTGCCGCTCCTGCCCGGCATCGCGACGTCCGCCGACATCATGCGAGCACAGGACGGCGGCTTTACCGAGCTGAAGTTCTTCCCCGCCGTCCCGGCCGGTGGCGTGACGATGCTGAAGGCTCTCGGGGGCCCCTTCGGCGACGTCGCCTTCTGTCCGACGGGCGGCGTGTCGCTCGCCAACGCGCCGGACTTCCTCGCGCTGCCGAACGTCCTCTGTGTCGGCGGTTCCTGGGTGGCGCCGGCCGCCATGGTCGCCGCAGGCGACGCGGCCGGCATCAGCGCCCTCGCGCGAGAAGCGGCGACGCTGCCTCGCTGAATGGCCCGGTGTGCCCGCTCCGTGCTACCGCCACGGAGCGAGTCCGCAAGGCCCGATCCACAAGCGCCGATCCACCAGAGTAGATATACCGGCGCCGATCGATCACGGGCCGACCGATCGGTAGCGATCCGTCAGTAGCGATCCTTCAGTAGCGAACCGTCAGTAGCGATCGATCAGTAGCGATCGATCAGTAGCGATCGATGAGGGGCGATCGATGAGGGGCGATCGTTGAGGGTCGATTCATCGAGGTCGATGACCTGGGGGCGTGCGCCCCCGCACCTCTTCAGGGGATCTGGAACGCCCGTGTACCTATGCGGCGCTCGCCACCGATGGTCTCGCGGTTCCCCGCGATCTGCCAGATGCGATCCGGATCGGCCGAGACACGGGCGATCAGCCGGACGTACCGCGTGCCCGCCCCGATCGCTTCGACGGGGATCTCCAGACTGGGGCGCTCCCCCTCGTCAGGAATGCGGTTCGCGAAGAACAAGCGGTCCTCTCGCCGGAACTCGGGCGTGGTCGCGATCTCGAGATCGTAGGTCAGGTCGCGCCCGGCGACGTCGTGAGCGTCGGACCAGCTGAAGCGGACGTTGCCATCCTCGACACGGGGCTCCGACAGGCTGGGGGAAAACGGCAGGTAGCCCTCCGTGAGCCCGGCATGGTTCGCCGCGACGTGGTCGTCGAAGAGTGCCGCCTCTGCCGGCTTGTACTGGTCACGATCAGGACCCGCGTCGATGACCGGTGCCACCACCGCCGAATAGCGCGCCGCGAGATCCGAGATCGACGCATCGGACAACACCGTGTTCCGAAGCTCGTCGGCCTTCGCGACCACCTTCTGGTGAAAGCCCGGCGAGGTGAAGAGGGCCTTCAGGAAATTGCTCGCCGTGATCTTGCCGAAGCCGTGGAACAGCCGACGCGCGAGGGCCTCTTCCTCGAAGCCTTCCTGCAACTCGCGCTCCGCCGACAGGGCGAGGTCGTAGTCCCACGGCAGGTAGTAGAAGCGCTCGCTGCCGGCCGGGTTGTAGAGATAGAAGTTGTGCGTCGTCGCGTCAGGCTGACCGAGCAAGAGGTTCACCGCGACGTAAGTCAGCACGTTCTCCTCGTCGAAGTACCGTGCAAGCGTCGTCTCGAAGGGGACGCTCTTGTCGTTCACCGCCCGAATCATGGCCAGGAGTGGCCGATGATCCTTGCCGTGCTGAATCTCCAGCCGCTCCTCGAAGCGGTCCTCGTCCACGGGCTCGCCGTCTTCGTCGAGCGCGAGGAAGTCGAGATCCTGAAGGGCGAACAGGAACTTCTCGGCCTTGTAGAGCCTGCCGTTCTTGTCCCAGTCGCGGTTCTCGAAGAACTCGTCGTTCGCCGCCTCGTCGTGCGTGAACACGCCGTAGTCCTCCGGCCCCTCACCGTCGTCGATCCAGAGATTGACGAACTGCGTGCGTGTACTCGGCAGATTCGGGATGCGCGACATCAGGTCGAAGGCGATCTTGTTGCGAATGAAGGACGGGTCGTAGGGGTGCTTGTTGATCTGCAGCTTGTCCTCGCCGCGCCAGCGCACGCCAGACCCCTTGAGCACGATGCGGAAAGACTTTCGCGACGCCAGCCGCGCGGACGCCCCGCGCTGACGCATCTCGGCGTTCGTCTCCCGGCCGTCTTCCGGAAAGTCCGCCATGGAGACATGAACGGGGATGTCGACCTTGAGATCGTCGTTCGGATCGACGTCCGCGATCACGTCGGCGAGGGTGCAGCCCGACTGGTCATCGATGGTGCAGGTGCCCGCCTCGGTCACGGTACGCACGTCGATGCGCAGCACGTCGACCGTTCCGTAGCCGTCGCGGTCGTAGAGATCGGCCGGCTCCGCCAGTGGCGACTCGTCCCCGGACGGTTCCGTCGGCGTCTCGGCGTCCGTTTCCGGCACAGGCGTCGGATCGACGTCTTGACCGGGCCGAGCCTCGACGTCCGTGTCCGGCGGCAAAGTCTCCTCGGCGTCCGGATCAGGCCGGGCCTCGATATCCGGGTCGGCCTCCGCGTCGGCGTCCGCGTCGGGCTTCGCCTCCACGTCGGCGTCCGCGTCAGGCCGCGCCTCGGCGTCGGCTCCGGGCTCGGGCCGCATGACGGGACGATCGACTGCCGGATCGTCCCGAACATCGGGCGAGAGATCCGTCATCGGTTCCGCGGTCGGGTCCGCAGCGGGCTCGGCGCTCGGATCGGCGGTCGTCGGCATCTCTCCAGCCTCGCCGCTCACCGGATCGTCGATCGGCGCAAGCGGCGATGCGGCTTCGCTCGAGGGATCCGCGGCCGAGGGCGACGGAACCGCGCCGTCCCCCGATGATGGCGAATCGGTGTCCAAACCGTCGCACGCGCTCAGCAGCGACAATGCAGCACACAACAGAAATATTCGAAGCATCATCGATTCCGGCCGGCAACGTGGAGAAGAGCAGACACGGGCATGGGGCTCGCCATGCGTGCAAGAGGCACCGCGTCAATCATGCACCCTTTATCTTCCAGGCACCGCGGCAGGTAATGTCGTACGGTCAGCGCCCGAAGTTTAGGACACCTGACCCAAACGTTTTCCCTCCACGCCCCATTTTTTCACGCTCGTCGATTACCGCTCCGCGACGATGGGGGCGATGCTGTCGAATTCTTGGCGCACGCACGCACGCACGCACGCACGCACGCACGCGCTCACGCACGCACGCGCTCACGCGCTCACGCGCTCACGCGCTCACGCATTCTTTCATTCGACCGCGCCATCGGCCCGAGAACGCAGTCGCAAGCGCGAGACGACATCGGAGATGGCGATCGCGGCGCCAGGTCGCGATACCGAATTCAAGATTTCGATGCGGACACCGGCGTCGCGTCAGAGAACTGCGGGCGTGTTTGCACCGGCAGCCCTTGATTCGGAAACACGGTGGCCGAGACCGACGAGGAGCGCAGCGCTCTGCCCCGGGCCCACTCCCATGCCACACGACCTCGCGAGAAGCGACACCCCCCAGGGCATGAACGCGTTCGTCGAACCGGCATCGCGCGAGCGTCGACCGGGGGAGGTGCCTCGGAGCCCGCACACGGGGCGCTCGTCGCTGAGCCTCGTCGACACATCTTCTCGCGATCAGACGAAGGCGACGGCCCGCGCGCGGTCCGCACATGACGCCGCGATCGACGCGGAGCCGATGTCGGTGCCGGCCTCGACCTTCGAGAATCGACTGCTGGTGGACATCGACGAGCTGCGGGCCGAGATCGTCGGCTCTCCGCGGGAACGCGTGCTCGCGATTGTGTTCGCCGCGTTCGGCACCGGCATCTGCGCGGTCGGTGTCGAACGCCTGGGCTCCGAACCGCTCGGTCCCGCCGTCTGGCTACCGTCCCTCGCGGGACTGGCGATGATCATCGCCGGGGCCTGGCTGTGGCGGAGCGGTGGGCACCTCGTGTTCGACGGCCGTTCGCGCGAGTTTCGTCGCACCGGCGGGGCGTTGGTGAAGGCAGAACACGTCACCGAGCGCGTGGCCTTTGCCGACGTCGCGGCGGTGCAGCACCTCCATTGCCGTTTCGCCGACGAGGAGGCTCGCTGGACCGTCCATCAGATCAACCTGGTGTGTCGCGACGATCGGCGCGTCCACGTCTGCTCGCACGTCGACGCCGACCTCGCTCGCGCGAGCGCCAGCCGCATCGCCTGCCTCGTCGGCGTCGACGTTCTCGACTGAACGACGCGCAAGCACGCGCCAGAGCGTCGCTGGGGACCCAGGCGACCGCCCGCGCGTTCGACAGGACGCAGAGGATCGCCAGGCGCGACGCGAAGGATTGCAAGGGCGCCAGGCGCCACGCAAGGGATCGCAGAGCGCCAAGCGCCACGCAGAGGGTTGCCTGAGCGACAGGCACGCCGCAAGTGATTACGAAAGCGTCCGGCACGCCGCGAGTGACCGCCTCGGCACTTCCCGTGGCGAAAGCGATCGTGTCCACGTCCGACGGACGCGGCGGCGATCAGTCGATGACGAGATTGAGCACCAGCACCAGCACCATGAGCGCCATGACGACCAGCATCATGCTGTTGACGCTCCAGCCCCGTGCCAGTGCCGCCCCGGGTCGGGATATCCGGGCGATGCCGCTCCGCACCTGACCGACGGCCCCGAGCGCCCCGTGCCGCAGCGCCCGATCCACCCCGACCACGCTCGTCACCACGCCAGGCAGGATCGAGGGCACGAACTTCCGATAGGTCCAGTCGCTGTCGATGTTCACGGCACGGACTTCCGGCGGATGCCGGCCGGTCTTCATCAGGAACACGAAGGCAAGCAGCGCGAAGCAGAGCAGCTGCATCTGCACGAGCACATGATCGACCGTGTAGGGGTGGTACTCGACGTCGTACGGCAGCAAGGCGTACAGCAGGCCCGGGAACACGCCGATCGCGACACAGGCCACGGCCGTGACGATCATCGCGATCTGCATGTGCGCCGGCGCCTCGGCCGGTCGCTTGCCGCTGTCGTGCGCGAAGAAGGTGAAGTACGGGATCTTGATGCCCGAGTGCGAGAGCACGCCGGCCGAGGCGACGAGCAGCGCCCCCCAGACGAGGTAATAGCCGTTCCCGGCCGAGGCGGACAGGATCAGAGACTTCGAGACGAAGCCGCTGAACAGCGGAAAGGCCGAGATCGAGGCGGCACCGACGAGACAGCACACCATCGTCACCGGCATCGTCTTGTACAGGCCCCCGAGTTCGGACGCCTTGGACGTACCGGTGCGATAGAGCACCGCGCCGACGCTCATGAAAAGCAGCGCCTTGTAGAGAATGTGGCAGAACGCGTGCGCCGCCGTGCCGTTGAGCGCGAGCGGCGTGCCGATGCCGACGCCGACCACCATGAAGCCGAGCTGGTTGTTGAGGCTGTAGGCCAGCACGCGACGGAGATCGTTCTCGATCTCCGCGAAGAAGATCGGAAACAGGGTCATCACCGCGCCGATGTACACGAGAACCTCGGTACCGGCGTAACCCCGGGCGAGGGTGTACACCGCCATCTTGGTCGTGAAGGCCGACAGGACGACGGTGCCGGTCACGGTGGCCGCCGGATAACTGTCCTGCAGCCAGTTGTGCATCAGCGGGAAGGCGCACTTGATGCCGAAGGCCAGGAAGATCAGGAATGTCCCCGGACTGACGAGACCGAGATGCTCGAAGGCGATGGAGCCGGTGTCCTCGTAGTGCACCAGCAGTCCGACCAGCAGCAACATGCCGGACAACACCTGCACGATCAGGTAGCGAAAGCCGGTCGCGTAGGCCGCCGGGGTACGCCGCGCCCAGATCAGGAACACCGAGGCGACGGCCGTTCCTTCCCACCACAGGAACAGCGAGATGAGATCTCCGGCCAGCACACCACCGATCGCCGAACCCGCGTAGGCGAGCGTCGCGACCTGCTGGATCGTGTCCCGCACGTGCCAGGCATAGATGCCCGACAGGAAGGCGGCGATCGAGAAGATGATCGCGAAGATCGTCGAGAGCCTGTCCACCCGGGCGAACTCGAGCTCGAAGCCGATCACCGCCACGCTCGCGTGCAGACCCGTTCCGAGCAGGTACAGAGACAGCAGCCCGAGCAGCGGCGTGCCGAGCAGGAGGATGGCCCGCCCGCGAGCCGGCAGGAAGGCACAGACCGCCGCGGCGACCAGATAGAGAAACGGTGGTGTCAGCAGCAGGTTCACGACGTCGCTCCGCCGCGACCGGACGCGACTTCGACGCCGCGACTTCCGCCGTCTGCTCGGGAGACGCCGTCGACAAGACCGACGACGCGCGCATCCCGCACCTGTAGCAAGCCGGCCGCCTCCTCGCCGTCCCCTGCCGCTACCTGCGCCAGCCCGCTCTCCGGATAGGATTCCGCATCGATCGCCGTCGAACCGTAGTAGTCCTCGTCACGACGGATCACCGTGCGCAGTGCCTTCGCGCCCAGCACGATCACGGTGAAGGAGACGAAGCCCGCGATCGCGTAGTAGCCCCAGAGACCTTCGCCCGGCACATAGGCGTGCCGATGCCAGAACAGATCGAACAGGAAGAGGAACGCGCACAGCGCGCCCAGACCGAGGATCAACCGCTGGACGGCGAGCGGCGAATCCACCCAGAGAAAGGCTCGGGCGAGCGGCGCGGCGATGTCGTCGGCCGGCGTCGCGGTTCGAGGCGCCGGAACCGTCGGCTCAGGCCCGACGGACACCTTGGCCGCCGGCGCGTCCTGGCGTGGCGACGCGCCGGACGTCGCCTTCTTTCGGGACTTGCCATCGCCTTTCCCCTTGGCCTTCCTCTTGCCCTTCTCCGCTCGTGTCACGATTCGGCCCGCCATCGGATCAGCCCGAGCAGCTCGACGAGCGGCGCGGGGTAGAGGAAGAGAAGCACCGTCACCGTCGCCGTGACGACGATCGCCGCGAGACTCGGCAGCGCGGCTTCGGCCCGCGCCACCTGTTCCCCGGGCGCGACGCCGGGCAGGGGCCGGAAGAAGGCCCGTATCGGGATGGGCATCAGGTAGGCGATGTTCAGGAGCGTGCTCACGAGCAGCACGATGGCCCAGAACACCGTGCCGGTGTCGAGCGAGCCGCCGACGATCAGCGCCTTGCTCCAGAGCCCCCCCGCGGGCGGCAGGCCGATGATGCCGAGCGCGCCGATGAAGAACGCCCCCATCGTGACAGGCATGCGACGCCCGTAGCCGTCGAGTTCGCTGATGAGCGTCTTGTGCGCGAAGACGATCAGCGCACCGGCACAGAAGAACAGCGTGATCTTGCCGAAGGCGTGCATGACGATGTGCATGGCCCCGCCCGTGATGGACATGGTGGTCGCGAGCAGTGCGGCGAGCACGATGTAGGAGAGCTGACCGATCGTGGAGTAGGCAAGCCGGGCCTTCAGATTGTCTTTCGTGAAGGCGACGACGGAGGCGGCGATGACGGTGAAGGCCGCGAACGGCAGGAGCCATGCCGCCGCACCCGAACCCGAGAGCGTGTCGATGCCGAAGGTGTAGGTCACGATCTTCAGCAGGCTGAACACGCCGGTCTTGACCACCGCCACCGCATGCAGCAGCGCGCTGACCGGTGTCGGGGCGACCATCGCCGCCGGCAACCAGCGGTGCAGCGGCATGACCGCCGCCTTGCCGATGCCGAACATGAACAGCCCGAGCAGGAGCGCGAGCGCGCCACCCCCGAGACCGGCCGCACCGAGCACGCCGCCCGGCACGAATTCGAGCGAGCCCGCCGCGATCGAGGTCCAGATGATCGCGGGCAGGAACAGACCGATCGAGGTGGCGAGCAGGATGCCGAGGTACACCCGCCCGGCCTTCCGCGAGGCATCGTTGCCGGCGTGGGTGACGAGCGGCACCGTTGACAGGGTCAGCACCTCGTAGGCGACGAACAGGGTCAGCAGGTTCGCCGAGTAGGCCGCTGCCATGACCGCCGACAGCGCGATCGCGAAGCACGTGTAGAAGCGTGTCTGATTCGCCTCGGCGTGACCGCGCATGTAGCCGACGCTGTAGAAGGTCGTGACGATCCACAGGAAGCTCGCCAGCAGACCGAACATCACGCCCATCGGTTCGGCCGCGAGCTCGAGCGCGTAGACCGTGCCGTCCGCACCGCCGGTGACCCCGGCGGTCGCGTGCAACAGCCGAAGTTCACCGCTCTCGAGCGTCTCGCCGGCAAGGGTCGCGCGGTAGATCGAGACGTTGATGAGCACGAGCACGATACCCGCGACGACGATCGAGCCTTCGCGGAGATTACGGCGCGCCTCGCCGAAGAACAGGATGAAGGGAATGGCCGCGAGCGGCGGAAGCAGGGTCCAGAGCGGGTTCACCGGAGCCCCTCCAGCAACTCGCTCGCGGCCTCGCCGGCGACCAGCAGCGTGCCGTCACCGGACAGCCCGAGCCACAACCCGCCGAGCAGCAATCCGTACATCGGGACCAGCATCGAGAGCGGCGCCTCGTGACGGCCACCGGGCGACGGCGCCGCCCCGCGCGAGCGCCGGAACGCCATGGTCTCTGCCACGCGCCCGATGTAGATGACCGCGAGCATCGAGCTCATCGGGATCAGCGCCGCGACCGGCCACCAGCCACGTTCGAGCAAGGCCCCGATGAGCGTGAACTTCGTGATGAAGCCACCGGTCAGCGGGACCCCGATCAGGCCGAGCCCGGCGATGACGAAGGCGGAGCAGGTCAGCGGCATGCGGCGGAACAGATCGTCCAGACTCGGTGCGTGCGCGTGGCCGACGCGGTACAGGATGCAGCCGACCGCCATGAAGAGTGCCGCCTTGATCAGGGCGTGGTTGATGATGTGAAAGACCGCGGCGGTGAGGCCGGCCTCGCTGGCGAGACTGATGCCGACGACGATGTAGCCGATCTGCGCGACGCTCGAGAAGGCGAGCATGCGCCGAAGGTCGGTCTGGAAGACCGCGACGAGCGACATCAGCACGAAGGCGGCGATGCCCGCCGGCAACAGCACACCGGTCAGGAACAGCTGCCCGAAGCTGTAGTCCGCTCCGAAGATCCCGAAGAAGAAGCGCAGCAGCACGTACAGCGACACCTTGGTGGCCGTGCCGGCAAGGAAGGCGGTGACCGGCAGCGGCGCGAAGTGGTAGGCGTTGACCAGCCAGGCATGCAGCGGGAACACCGCCGCCTTGATCATCAGACCGATCGTCAGGAAGCTGAACGCGACGAGCACGGCTCGCTGCGACTCGCTCTCCGGAATGCGCTCGGCGAGATCCACCATGTTCAGCGTACCGGTGGCCGCGTAGAGAAAGCCGATCCCGATCAGGATGAAGCTCGCGCCGACGCTGCCGAGCACCAGGTAGCGAAAGCTGGCCGTCAGCGCGCGCCGATCATCACCGAAGGCGAGCAGCATGTAAGTGGCGAGCGAGGAGATCTCGAGGAAGACGAAGACATTGAATGCATCTCCGGTGATCGCGATGCCGAGCAGGCCGGTGACGCAGAGCAGCCAGGCCGAATAGAACAGGTAGTGCTTGCCGGTCTCCACCCCCTTGTCCACGCTCGCCCTCGCGTACAGCAGGACGATGGCGCTGACGGAGGCGACGAGCACGAGCACCATCGCGTTCAGCTTGTCGATGTAGTACTCGATGCCGGTCGGCGCCGCCCAGCCGCCGATGGCATATCGGATCGTGCCGTTCTCCAGGACTTGCGCGAGCAGCAGCCAGGCGACCGCGGCGGCGAACAGGTTGGCGGCCATGGCGACGGCCCAGGCGCCGCGGGCGTTCCGCACGAGCACGCAGACGGGCGCGGCCAGCATCGTGACCACGATCTGCAGGGCGGGCAGCTGGACGGCGAGCCCGCCGCCGACGATGCTCACGCGTCGGGCTCCGCCGCTTCGATCGCCTTCAGCTCGTCTTCCTCGATGGTCCCGAAGGCCTCGTGGATGCGTACCGTCAGCGCGAGCGCGACCGCGGTGGTCGCCACGCCGACGACGATCGCGGTCAGGATCAGCACGTGCGGCAAAGGGTTCGAGTAGACGACGTCCGGCGCATCCTCGATCAGGATCGCGGCCGTGCCTCCCTCCACCTTGCCCATCGTGATGTAGAGATAGAAGATCGAGGTCTGGAAGACGCTCAACCCGATCATCTTCTTCACGAGGTTGTAGCGCGCGATGAGAATGTAGAGACCCGCCATCATCAGCACGATGACGACCCAGTAGTTGTACAGCCCGATCACGGTGTTCACGACATCGATTCCGGGCCGCGGTCGGTCGGGCCGCGCTCGGTCGGGCCGCGCTCGGTCGGGCCGCGCTCGATCGGGCCGGGGCCGGTCGGCACGGCTTCGTCGCTGCCGCGGCGACTGGCGAAGGCGTAGAACAGCGAGATCATCACGCCGGTGACGGTGACCCCGACGCCGAGCTCGACCGCGAACAGACCCCAATGCTGGCCGTGCAGCGGATCGTGCGCGAGCACGTCGTAGTCCAGCAGGTTGCCGCCGAGCAACATCGTCGCGACGCCGGTGCCCGCGTAGATCAGGACGCCCCCGGCCATCAGCACCCGTATCACGCTCGGCGGCATCACCTGCCGCGTGCGCTGCAGGCCGAAGATCAGCCCGTGCAGGATGAACGCCGCGGCGAAGATGACGCCCGCCTGAAAGCCGCCGCCCGGGCCGTAGTCACCGTGGAACTGCACGTAGAGACCGAACATCAGCACGAACGGGATGACGAGTTTGGTGACGACCTGCAGGACACGATGCCGCTGTCGGGTGTAACGCTTCAAGCCGAACTCTCCGGGTCACGGGCGGGACGGACGGACGGCGCGATCGGTCCGGCGGCCGATCGGGAGGCGTACCCGACCGCGGCGTGCGGCTCGGCAGCCGGGGTGTCGCCCGGCGCGTCGTCGGGTGCGCTGTCGAGTGTGCGCCGACGGCGCAGCCCGAGCAGGCTCAGCACGGCGATGCCCGCCGCGAAGACGACGACGGTCTCGCCCAGGGTGTCGTAGCCGCGGTAGCTCGCGAGCACCGAGGTGACGACGTTGGGCGGGCCGACCTCGCCGGCGGAGCGCTCGATGAAGCGCACGGCGAGTTCCGGGTGGGTCTGCGCCGGCGACGTCGCGCTGCCGTAGTGCGGCATGTCCAGCGTGCCGTAGATCAACAGGGCACCGGTGATCGCGACGAAGGCGACGGCGAGCAGGCTGTCGTTGCCACGCGGCTTCTGTTCGTGGCTGGTGAGCGAGAGCGCCCCGAGGAACAGGATCGTGGAGATGCCTGCCCCGACGGCGGCCTCGGTGAACGCGACATCCACGGCGTCCATGACCACGAAGGCCCCGGCCGCGACGAGGCTGTACAGCCCGAGCAGCGCGACCGCCGCGAGCAGGTCGCGCAGCACGATGATGCCGATCGCGATCACGACCAGGAAGCCGAGCAACGTCATGATGACGACGTGTTCCATCAGCGCGTCTCCTTCGGGGCCCGCGTTTCATCCGACGTCGGATCGGCGCGCGACCGGGCGAGCCGGGCCGCCGCCTCGGGTGAGCCGAGCACGGGCTTGCCGTCCGCGCCGAGCGGCACGAGCCCGGAAAGCAGCGCGGTCTTGGCCAGCGCGTGTGAGGCGGTGGGTGCCGTGAACAGGGTGAAGAACAGGATGAGCGCGACCTTTATGGCGGCGAGCGCATTGCCGAACACGAACACCGCCTGCAGGAACAGCCCGAAGGAGAGCAGGATCGCCCCGCCGGTGTCGGTCATGCTGGCCGCATGCAAGCGCGTGTACAGGTCCGGGAATCTCACCATGCCCACACCGCCGGCAACGATGAACACCGAGCCGCCGAGGATCGCGACCCAGCTGACGAACCACACCGCCGCGTCGATCATCAGTAGTCGTCTTCCTGATAGATGCCGCTGCCGAGGTCATCGACCTCGAAGAACTTGAGCACGGCCACCGTCCCGATGAAATTGATCAGCGTGTACACGAGTGCGATGTCGAGGAAGTCGGGGCGACCGGTGAGAAAGCCGTACACCGCGATCAGCAGCACCGTCTTGGTCCCGAAGGAATTCACGGCCAACAGCCGGTCGAACAGGGTGGGACCCGCCAGCGCGCGCCCGAGAGCGAGCACCATCGTGATCAGCAGCGCGATCGTCGCGACGGCGAACATCAACGCAGGCCCTCACCGGTCCGCGAGCGGCGGTCCCGCTCCCAGTCCCGCCGCTCGGCGAAGTGCGGTTCGACGTCCCGCACGTGCTCGGCCATTTCGCCGTCCTCGAGTTGGTCCAGGCTGTCCTCGTGCAGCGCGTGCACCAGTATGTCGCCGTCGGGGGTGAAGTTGATCGCCGTGGTGCCGGGCGTGAGCGTGATCGAATTGGCGTAGATGACGCGCCCGAACTCCGTGTCCGGCGTGGCCGCCACGCGGCGGATCATGGGGCGGATGCCCGTTGGCCCCGGGCTGACGACGCGGCGCAGCACCTCGACGTTCGACAGGAAGATCTGCCGGAGTAGCCAGCCCCAGTAGCCGAGGATGTGGAGAAAGCGGAAATAGATCGGCTGGCCCCGATGCTCGAGGACTCGCATCCGGTTCGCCAGCCAGGCGACCAGCAAGACCGACATCACCCCGAGCACGAGCAGTTGGGCCTTGAAAAAGCCCGACAGGAGCAACCAGGTGATCGCCATCGTCGCGCCGAGCCGGAACGTGAGATTCATGTACTTAATCTAGCACGTCACACTTGTCTCTCCGCTCCGCAAGCGGATCGCCGAAAGCGCTCTGGTATGCTCGCGCGCCATTCGGGTGTCCCGATGGATTTCACCGCCTTGCCGACTCCTTCCTTCTCTGGCTCCCCAGCGCGGCAGCGCGCCGGCGCCGCGCTGCTGGCCCTGATGCTCGCGGGGATGCTCGCTGCCTGCGAACCGGACACGGCCTTGCCACAGCCGCTCCCCTCGGCAACGACCGGCATGGACGGTAGCGACTCGGGCGACTCAGGCGACACCGGCGACACGGGCGACTCGGGCGACTCGGGCGACACCGGCGACACGGGCGACACTGGCGACACGACAGGTGGCGGCGAGGAGACGGGCGGCACCGCGCCTCCCGGTACCGACGGCGAGGGCGACGGTGGCAGCGATGCGGGGGTCGGCGGTGAGGACGGCGGAAGCGCCGAAACAGGGGACTTCACACTGTCGGTTCCGCCGGCCGCGACCGCACTGATCGAGGGGGGCGAGCCGATCGAGCTGGACGTCGGGGTGATTCGCGCGGCCGGCAATGCGGACGCCATCACCCTCGGCGTCGAGGATGATGCCGGTCAGATCGTCGCGGAGATCAGTACGCCCCGCCTTGCCGGCGACGCGTCCAGTACCTCGTTGCGGCTGTCGCTTCCCATCGGTGTCGCACCGCGGCTGCCCGGCACCCGCACGATCCGCCTCGTCGGTGTCGACGAGGCCGGCGCACGGGTGGCGAGCGACATCGCGCTCGACATCACCCCGACCAGCCGTCCGGACATCTACCTGCTCGTCGGGCAGAGCAACATGGTCGGTTCCAGCCGCACCGAGCTCATGCCGACGCGGGACGCGAGCCCGGGTGGCCCGGACGAGCGGAACGCGCGCATCCAGCAGCTGAACGTCACCAACAACGAGCAGGAGCGCTTCCTCTCGCCCGCGGCCTACACGGACGTCAACCTCATCGCCGACCCGAATCGGCGCATCGTGCCCGCCTACGATCCGCTGCACGATCGCGACAGCGACGGCGCGAACCCGAAGAGCGGCACCACCATCGGCCTCGGCCTGACCTTCGCCAAGCAGGCCCTCGCCGACACGTCGGCGAACATCGTGCTGGTGCCGGCGGCCTGGTCCGACACAGGGTTCTGCCGACGCGCATCCAACCGCTTCGATGGGGGGACCGGATGGAACGCGGCGCCCCCCGCCTCCGACGTCTTCGCCGGCACCTTGCTCTACGACCGGGCCGTCGCCCGGACCGATCTGGCCATTGCCGAGACCGGCGGCATCCTGCGCGGGATCCTGTGGCACCAGGGCGAGGCGGATTCGGACAACGACACCTGCTCGCGTGCCTACGACGACAACCTCCGCCGGATGGTCGAGGGGCTGAGGAGCGAGATCGCCGCCGATGCCCGCGGGGCCGGCGCTCGCGGCCCGGAAGTGGCCATTCCGTTCATCGTCGGCACGATGTCCAAGGGCAGCGACCCGCGGGGCGAGCCTTTCGCGCCGTTCTCCGAGGTGAAGGCGCGCGTGGATTCGGCGCACCGCAACATCGCCTCGATCGTGCCGTTCTCGGGCGTGGTCGACGCGGACGATCTCGTTCCGCCGAGCTACCCCTGCGGGAACACCTCCTGCATCCACTTCGGCGGCGTCGCCCTCCGCGAGCTGGGCGTGCGGTACTACCGCGTCCTGCGGGAGCTGGTCGGCGGTTCCTGACGAAATCCGACACGTCGCACGGCTCCCGGCCGATACGGGAACCGGACAGCCGCTGGCCGGTCTGTCCGCATCGACACGTGACGGCTCTCTGGCGGCACGTTTCCTGTGAGTACGGTCACCGACATCGATGGAAGGAGCGTGTCAGGCTTCGCACCGCGCCACGACAGGCCCTGAGATCACCTTGTTTCACACCCCGGACCCGTGTCGTCCTTTTGCCCTTTGCCTACGCTCGACGGAGGTGGCGGCCTTCGAACCCCGCCTCCCCGCCCTTGTCACTCTCGCCGATACCCGATCGTCCATGATTCAGGCCCTCTCCGACCTTGCCCTACAGCGCGCCTCCGCGCTCGCCCTGCTCGCTGCCCTGGCGGGCGGGGCCATCGGCTGCTCGTCGGGCAGCGACGAAGCGCCGGCGACGGGGCCGGCAACGGGACCGGAGCCGGAACCGGAACCGGCCGCCGACTTCTCGATCCGGAGCGCGACGCGCGCGCCCGTGCTCATCGAGGGCGACAGCGACGGGCTCGTGCTGCCGATCACGCTGGAACGCGACGCCGGTCACGACACGCCGGTCAGCCTGCGGCTCGAGGGCGAGGACGAGAGCGCGATCGCCTTCGTCACGCACGCCTTCGACACCGACACCATCGCCACCGACGACAGCGAGGCCCAGCTCACGCTCAGACTGGATATCGCGGACCGTTCGATCATGCCCGGCGCTCGTCGTTTCTTCGTGGTCGCCAGTGACGGCGAGCGAACCGTACGCACTCGGCTCGACGTGACGATCGAGCCGGTCGATGCGCCCGATGTCTACCTGTTGATCGGCCAGAGCAACATGGTCGGCTCGAGCGGCGGCGGCACGCGCCGCTCCGGCCCGGGCGAACCGGACGAGCCGAACGAGCGCGTGAAGCAGCTGAACGTGACAGGCAACGATCCCTTCGTGCTGTTCGCCGAACCCGCGGCCTACAGTTCGCGGGAGGCCAACGTCACCGCGGGTCCGCCGATCGTCGTGGCCCAGGACCCGTTGCACGAGCCGCTGAATACCGAGCGTGAATCGGACAAGGGCGCGGACTACATCGGTCTCGGACTCACCTTCGGCAAGCGCGCGCTGGCCGACACGACCCGTGACGTGGTGCTGGTGCCCGCGGCCTGGGGCGGCAGTGCGTTCTGTGACAACGAGAACGACCCGATGGGTCACTGGAACCCCGACGACTCGGACAACCCCGCACTCGGCAACACCCTGCTCTTCGACCGAGCCGTGCTGCGCGCGAACATCGCGCTGGAGGAGAGTGGCGGGATCCTGCGCGGCATCCTGTGGCACCAGGGCGAATCGGACGCCAATCTCCCCTGCGCCATGGTGTACGGGGAGAACCTGCAGCGGCTTGCCGGAGCCCTGCGCACCCGCATCCAGCCGGACCGACGTGGCGCGGCGCTCCGCACGGCTGACGCCCCCATTCCGTTCATCGCGGGAACGATGTCCCGTGGCGTCGTGAATTCGGACAACGACTACTCCTTCGACACGTACAACGAGGCCAAGCGCATCATCGACGAGGTGCACCGCGAGGTTCGCTCGGTCGTGACACACTCGGACGTGTCGATCCACGACGATCTCGTGCCCGACGAGGGCTTCGCCTGCGGGAGCGGGGATTGCATCCACTTCGGCCCCGACGCGCTGCGCGAGATGGGGAGCCGCTATCACGCCGCTCTGGGACGTGCCTTCGACGAACTGTCCGACGAATCGCGAGCGTCGCCGCCGTGAGCGCGTGACAGGCCTGCTGTCACCGCGCCACGGCTGATCTACGCTCTCTGCCCCGACTCCGCGAAGAAACGCCTGCCCGCCTCCGATGAGACTTCACGCTCTCCAGTACCTGCGCGCCGCGGCGGCCCTGGCGGTCGTGTACAGCCACGCCGTGATCCAGGTGGGGAGCTACGAGCACTGGTTGCCCGAGTTCGGTGGTTTCGGCGTCGACGTGTTCTTCGTCATCTCCGGCTTCATCATGGTCTGGATCGCGAAGCCCACGGACACGCCACGCCGTTTCCTCATCAGCCGCGTGCGGCGGGTGGTCCCCCTCTACTGGTTCTTCACGCTCCTGATGGCAGTGGTGATGCTCGCACTGCCCTCGGTGTTCAAGAGTGCCGTGCTCGACTGGCAGAGTCTGCTGACGAGCCTTGCCTTCATCCCCCGCGACAGCCTGGCCCATCCCGGGCAACTCTGGCCGATCGTCGCACCGGGCTGGTCGCTGAACTACGAGATGTACTTCTATCTCCTGTTCGCGCTGTCGCTGCTGCTCGCGCCGCGCTTCCGGGTGTCGGGAGCGATCGCGCTGCTGGCGATAGCCTTCGTCATCGCACGCCTGTCGGGGTCGGATTCCGCGCTCGTCCGCTTCTACGGCGCGGACATCGTGTTCGAGTTCACCTTCGGCATGCTGCTCGCGGTGGCCTACCTGCGCGGCTTCCGCCTGCCGTCCATCGTGGGCGCAGGACTCGTCGTGACGGGCACGGTGCTGCTGCTCGTGGCCGCACTCAACCCCGAGGGCGACGCCATCATCCGGGCGATTCGGCTCGGCGTACCGTCGCTCATGGTGGTCGCGGGCTGCCTGTACGTCCGAGTACCCGAACGCCGCTGGGCGGTCGTGCTCGGCGACGCCTCCTACGCGCTCTACCTCAGCCACCTGTTCACGCTCGGCGCGCTGCGTCTCCTGCTTCCGCCACTGCTCGGCGACGGCCCGTTCGCGGCCTGGTGCTTCGTCGCGATCTCGCTGATCGTCTGCACGCTGGTCAGCGTGCCGGTGCACTTCCTGATCGACAACTGGCTGCTGCGTCGCGAGCGGCTTGGCCAGACCGCGCCGGTGCGCGCCGCTCGGGAACCGGGCAAGGACGCCGGCATCACTTCGCCGCCCACCTCGCCCGACCGCGCGGCATCGATCGGTCCGCAGGAACGCCGCGCGTGATCGGCGAGCGCGTCGAGCGAGGCGCCGACGCGACGAGCCGCGCGATGGACGGCACGGACTACGCCACGCTGTTCGGCGTCGAGGAGGGTCACACGCTTACCGAGTCGCGCCGCCACCGCTCTCGCCGGCGCGACACCCTGCACGTCACGCGCTGGCTGGAAGAGCGGGACGCCGGGGCCCGCCTCGTGGCACGCTACCGGACATGGATCAACCGCTCCTCCAGCGCGCCCTACCGCACGCAGTTCGGTTGGGAGCGCTGGTCGCTCGAAGGACGACTGCTGGACCGGGAAGTGCGCTATGGAACCCGGGAGAGTCGCGCCGCCTTGAACTGACCGCCGGACGAGGCACCGGCGCCCCGTTCGCGCCCGAGGGGTTCGCGCCAGGCGTTCGCGTCCGGTCGTTCGTGTCAGGTCGTTCGCGTCAGGCGTCGACCTCGTCGGCGTGCTCGCGAATCACGTCGAGGAAATCGTCACCGTAGCGCTCGAGCTTGGCCGCGCCGACGCCCGAGACTTGCGCCATCTCGCCGGACGAGCTCGGCTTGCGCTCGATCATGTCGGCCAGCGTGCTGTCGTTGAACACGACATAGGCCGGCACCCCGGCCGATTCGCTGAACCGCTTGCGCAACGCCCTAAGCGCCTCCCACAAGGAACGATCGCCCGGCGCGATCTCCACGGCAGGCTTGCGTCCGCCGCCGCTCGCCCCGCGCCGACGACCGCCCGCCGCTCGCACCGGCGCGTGACGCAGTTGCAGCGATCGCTCGCCGCGCAGCACCGGCCGGGCCTCCTCGGTAAGCTGGACCGAGCCGTGCCCGTCCACGTCGACCGCCAGCACGCCGCGTGCGATGAGTTGCCGGTACAGGCTCCGCCACTCGTTCGCCGAATGCTCCGTGCCGATGCCGAAGGTCGGCTGCTCATCGTGACCGAAGCGGCGGATGCGCTCGTCGCCCTTGCCGAGCAGCACATCCACCAGGTAGTTGACCCCGAAGCGCTGGCCGGTGCGGTAGGCCGCCGATATCGCCTTGCGGGAGGCTTCGGTGGCGTCCCAGGTGTCAGGCGGCGCGAGGCAGTTGTCGCAGTTGCCGCAGGGCTCGGCGAGCGTGTCGCCGAAGTAGCTCAGCAAGGCCTGACGACGGCAAGTCACCAGCTCGGCGAGCCCCAGCATGGTCTCGAGCTTCTGGTGCTCGACACGCTTGTGCTTCTCGTCGGCCTCCGAGCCCGCCATCATGGAGCGCAGGTTGATCACGTCCTGCAGGCCGTAGGCCATCCAGGCGTTAGACGGCAGACCGTCGCGCCCGGCACGGCCCGTCTCCTGGTAATAGGCCTCGACGCTCTTGGGCAGGTTCAGGTGCGCGACGAAGCGCACGTCGGGCTTGTCGATGCCCATGCCGAAGGCGATCGTCGCGACGATGACCAGGCCGTCCTCGCGCAGGAAGCGCGCCTGGTTGGTCTGGCGCTCGTCGGCGGAGAGACCTGCGTGGTAGGCGAGCGCCCGGATGCCCTGCTTGTTCAACCACTCGGCGGTCTGCTCGACCTTCTTCCTTGACAGGCAGTAGACGATGCCGGCGTCACCGGCATGGTTCGCCTCGAGGAAGCGGAGCAGCGCATCGCGACCGTTCTCCGGGTCGCCGATCGCGTAGCGGATGTTCGGGCGGTCGAAGCTCGACACGAAACGGCGTGCCCGGCCGAGTCCGAGGTTCGTGGCGATCTCCTCGCGCGTGCGCTCGTCGGCCGTCGCCGTCAGGGCGATGCGCGGCACGTCGGGAAAACGCTCGGCCAGGATCGAGAGCCCCATGTACTCCTTGCGGAAGTCGTGACCCCACTGGGATACGCAGTGCGCCTCGTCGATCGCGAACAGGGCGATCCTGGTGCGTTCGAGCAACGCCAGCATGTTCGGCATGAGCAGGCGTTCGGGGGCGACGTAGAGCATGTCGATGTCGCCCGCGATCAGCGCCTGCTCGGTGTCGACGACATCGCCCCGATCCATCGACGAGTTGATGAAGGCGGCGTTCAGGTCGAGCGCGCGAAGGGCGTCCACCTGATCCTGCATCAGCGCGATCAACGGCGAGACGATGACACCGGTGCCCTCGCGAGCCAGCGAAGGGATCTGATAGCAGAGCGACTTGCCGCCGCCGGTCGGCATGAGCACCAGCGCGTCGCCGCCGTCGATGACGGTGTCGACGATCGCCGCCTGCTGACCGCGAAAGCGGTCGTAGCCGTAGATCGTCTGCAAAATCTCGAGCGCGTCGCTGTGACTCATCGGGTCGGCAGGTGGAGTGGGCGGAGGGCGGTGGCCCGGGAAGGGACCTGGACGGTGATCCGGGCGACGGATCCGGGCGAAGGGACAAGGCGTGGGAACGAGCCGGCGGAACGTGTCGGCGAAGCGTCGGAGACCGGTCGGGCACGAGTCTAACGCACGGGATTCGGGCGGGCCCGGATCACCCGGTACCACCCCTGTTCATATCGCCTGTGTCTGCCGCCAGTGCCTGTGCCTGTCGCCGGTGTTCGCCGCCCGTGTCTGCCGCCCGTGTCTGCCGCCCGTGTCTGCCGCCCGTGTCTCCCGCCCGTGTCTGCCGCCTGTACCTGTCGCCTGTACCTGTCGCCTGTACCTGTCGCCTGTACCTGTGCCGGTTTCTGCCGCCGGTTTCGACGGTCTCCGGCCGGTCGTCAGGTGGCGAGCCACGCCTGACGCCGCGCCTCGTAGGCCGCCACGACCGCGTCCATGGCGGGCTCGTCGAACGCGCGCAGCCCGCTCAGGACAAGGTTCTTCTCCCCTTCGCCCACCCGGCCCTCGTCGTCCTCGATGGTGAACTGCAGCCGCGCCGCGCCCTTCTTGCCGTTGACGGTGAGCGCCGCACCCGCGGCGTCCAGCCGGAGCTCACCGGCCGATGGCCGCTCGACCTGCAACGCCATGTCCTTGTAGATGACCAGCGGCCGCGCCGGGTTGATCATCGCGCCGGCCTCGCGCATCAACGGCACCAGGATCTCCGGGAAGGTCCGCCCGGAGAAGCGCACGTACTCGAGCGAAAGTCGTTCGACGAAGTCGGCATCGGCGTGGCGCGCGCCGTCGCCGAAGAAGCTCAGGATCTCGCGTCCACGCGGATCGGCCAGATGCACCGACAGCGGCGTGACGTCCGTCGCGGCCGGCAAGGCGAGGGGCACGCCGGCGTCGAGCATGCCGGCGAAGCGGACGGCCGTCCGGGCGTGGGCGCCGTAGCGCGCCAGCAACACCGCGAACAGAAGATCGCCGGGCACGCAGAAGCGCGTGCTGCCCGGATCGTGTATCGGGTTGAAATCCCCGGCCACACCCTTGGCGAAGGCGCTCGCACCGGCCTCGTCGAACCCGACGGCGTCGGACGAGAGCGTGCAGTGTTCGGCGATGTTCATGGCGCGTCCGGTTTCCCCGCCGCCCGAGACGGGCGCAGGGCGCGCGCATGGTCTCAGATCGCGATCGCGGGCGGCAAGTCGCCGCGCCGCGCGGCCACCAGGCGATCGAAGCGCGCGAGCAGCGCACCCGGCACCTCGACCGCACGCGGGTAGCGCGGCGCCGCGCGATCGTTCTCGATCGCTCCCTCCCAACCGGCCGTGCTGGTCAGGAAGGCCTCGAGCCCACCCTCGCCGTAGACGCGCAGGTAGCCGGCGAGCACGCAATCGACGTAGGTCTGCAGGATGGGGTGCGCGGGCGTTGCCGGGAGGCGGTTTTCCGGCCGGGACCGATAGACGTGCACCTCGTCGACGCCGAGGTCTTCAGGCAGGTCGAAGGCGCTGGCCGGCAGGGTCAGGCGATCGTAGCCGTCCTCGCGCGCGTCGAGCACCGGCAGCGCCTCGAGCGGCAGGGCCACGACCACGCCGTCGATGCCGTGCGCCGGGCCCGGCGCCGCCGCGTTCGTGCCGTCGGCGCGCGCCACCCGGGTCCGCTCGTCCGGGTCGATCGACAGCGAACAGCTCGGTTCGCGAGCCGCGGAGGCGCCGACCCGGTGCCCCCAGACGCGGTGCCAGCCATTCAGTCGCGCACAGATCGCCGTCTCGTCCACCGGACGGGTTTCTCGATTGACCAGGGAGCCGTAGCCGAAGTAGACGATCGAGGCCGCGTTCACGACGATTCTTCACCTGAATGGCGGGCCGCCTCGCACAACTCCTGTTGCGCCGCCCGTATAGTCGTGCAACTCATGCCTGACTCTACTCTCCTCATGGTCGTACGCTTCGTCGCGGCGCTCGCGCTCGCATCGCCGATGGCGCTGTCCGGCGCGACGCTGAGCGACGCCGAGAGCGCGCAGGCAGAGCGCCTCGCACGAACGGTGCCGTGGGAATCGTCCAGGGTGGGCACGCGCTCGAACCTCGACCGGATCACGCATCCGTTAGGCGTGCAGACGCTGGCGGTCGAGCGTGAACCGGGCAAGCGCACACCGACCGTCGAACGGCGCGCTCGAGTGTATCAGCACGATCACGAGGCCCGGCGCACCCGCCGCGTCCGCATGGACCTCGTCACCGGAGAGGTGGTGGACATCCGCACGATCGACAGTCCTCACCTGCCGCTCAACGGCGCCGAACAGCGCTGGGCGCTCGAGCGGCTCGCGGCAAGCGCCCCCCTGCTCGCCCGCCTGCGCGACGAACAGCGTGCGCGTGGTCGCACCCCCTTCGTGACGCTCGATGCGCTCGACGTGAAGGCCAGCATCTTCGAGCCGCCCGATGCGCTCCATCCCTGTCATGTCGAGCGCTGCGCCCTCCTCTCCCTGTTCGACGAGACGCGCACGGTATTCGCGATCGAGCCGCTGGTGCGCTTCGCCAGCGGCAAGGTCGAGACGCTCGACGCGAGTGGGTCCCGCTGACGTGAACCCGGTGCGCACAAGCATCGCCGCGCTCGTGCTCGGCGCGGCAGTGTTCCTGCCGGCACCGGCCGTCGCCCAGTCGTCCGCCGCGGGGTGCGAGGACGGTCGTCGCCTGGCGCACACCTTCGACTCCGGGGCGGCGTGGTCGCTGTGCGCCCGGATCGACGAGCACCACGGTCTCGAGCTGATCGATCTCGCCTACCGCGCACCCGGCGATCGGGAACGCCCCGTGCTGCGGTCGCTGCACCTCGCGCAGATCCTGGTCCACTGGCATGACGCCAACGCGCCGGAGCGCCGCCTGGGCGGCAACGGGTCGGGTACGGCGGGCCTGGGCGGCAACGCGAGCGTCGTGCTCGGGCGGAACAGTTGCGAGGGCGAGACGGCCAGTCTCGCCGCACCCGGTGCCGATGAAGGTCCGGCGGGCGTCGATACTGCCGCCGACATCATGGATCAGGGAATCGCCGACGAGATGCCGCGCCTGTGCGCCCGCGAACGGGCGAGCGGTCTGCTCGCGAAGTACGACCAGCGGGCCGCGCTGCAGGGCGAGGACTGGGAGCTGTTCGCCGTGGCCCGTCAGGGTCTGCTCGTGTGGCGAACCGGCGTGACGCTCACCGAGGACGGCAGCATCGCCCCGTCGCTCGCCTTGTCCGGCCGCCTGACCCGCACCAGCGAGGATCCGCGCTACGCCGCGTCGGCCACCGCGACCGAAGCCGGCCTTGTCGGCGCCGTCCTGCACGCCACCTGGCGCCTGGCCTTCGCCCTCGACACCCCCGCGACCGATCGGGTCGAGGAGTTCGACTTCCCGCTCGAGACCGGCGCAGGCAACCGCCGCACCATGCGCATCCGACCGCTCGTGGACGAGTCGCTGAGACAGGTTCGGCGAGACAGCTTCCGCGGCTGGCGCGTCGTCGACGGCGAGAGTGGCGCGGGCTACTTCCTCGATCCGCTCGACAGTGCGCTCGCGTGGAATTCGCCCGGCGACGACTGGGCCCGCTTCGATCTCGCGATCACCCGCACGGCCGATTGCGAACGACTCGCGTCCGGCAACGAGGTCCGCGCCGACGCCGGCTGCGGAGCCGGTCTCGACGACTTCGTGAACGGTGAGGCACTGGACGGGGCCGACCCGGTGCTCTGGCACTCGCGCACCAGGAACTGGGTGCCGCGTCAGGAGGACCTGCCGTTTCTCTCGAGCGTGGAACTCGACATGCGCATCATACCGTTCGACTGGACGGACGCCTCGCCGTTCGAGGTGGTCGAATGAACGCCCTCGCCCTCGTGCGTGCCCTGGGCCGCCGAACGTCGCGTCGCACGGCGCGACGGACAGCACTCGTCGCGACGTTGCTCGGCCTCGCGGCGTCGGGCGCGGCGGCACAGGACATGCCGAGCATCGCGGCGGCCGACGCCGATTGCGCGCCGAACGAGCGTGTCGACGAGCGCTTCGCCAACGGCGCCCGCTGGGCACTCTGCGTGGAGTCCCGCGTGCGCGAGAATCTCGTGCTCAAGCATGTCACCTACACTCCGCCCGGGGGCGAACCTTTCCCGGTGCTCGCCTCGGCCAGTCTCGCCCAGCTGCATGTCGCCTACGACGACAACGACGTCACCTACAACGACATCACCCAGTACGGCCTCGGCGGCGGCTATCTCGTCGAGCTGGACGCGTCGGACTGCCCCTACGGCGAACTGATGGACGTGCGCACCCGGCCGGCCATCTGTCGCTGGCGACGTACCGGCGGCGACGGCTATCGCAGCGCGGCGCGTGCGCTCGAGAAGGAGAGCGTCAATCTGTTCTCGGTCTCCCAGGTGGGCGCCTACGCCTACGTGCAGAGCTGGACGTTTCACGACGACGGCACGATCGAACCGGGCATCGGCGCCACCGGCGCCTTGCAGCGAAGCAGCGACGACACGGCGCTACCGTTCGGCCGTGTGCTCGCCGGCGACCCGGATACGCTCTGGCTCTCCCACACGCACAACTACCACTGGCGCCTGGACTTCGACGTCGGTGCGCAGTCGAACGACGATACGGTCACGGAGACCAGTCACCCGCTCGGCGTCGCTGGCCGTCGTGCGCGCACCACGCAGCGTTTCGACACGGAGACCGCGCGGCGTATCGAGCCGACCGATCTACAAGCCTGGCACATCTGGGAGAACGCGGAGGGGGACGGCAGCGCCGACGCCGGTGTCGCGTCGGGTCGCGGCTACCGCATCGAGCCTGAGCGGGGCGGACACCGTTTCGAGCGGACCGACGTCGAGCCGCACACGGGTTTCGACGTCTTCGTCACCGTCGCCCGTGACTGCGAGCGCTTCGCCAGCCAGAACGCGCGCTACGAACCCGACTGCCTGAACGACGTGCTGCAGTACACCGATGCCGAATCACTGGTGGGTGCCGACCTCGTGCTGTGGCATCGCGTCGGCTTCCACCACGTCCCACGCGACGAGGATCAGCGGCACATGCACACCCACTGGGACGGCTTTCGCATCGACCCGGTGAACATCGCGAGCAGCGGTCCGGCCCTCGCCGTGCCCGGCAACATGCCGCCGGTGCTCGCGATGCCCGAGCCCCGCTCGGATGTCGTCGGGGACACGGTCGACGTGCGCCTGAGCGCGAGCGATCCGGACGGCGACACGCTGCGCTTCAGCGCCGACCGCCTGCCGCCGGGAGTGCGCCTGAGCGTCGACGGTACGCTGAGCGGCGAGCTGACGGCAGCCGGCAACTGGCAGGCCACGGTACGCGCCGACGACGGAAGCGCGTTCGCGAGCGGCACGCTGTCCTGGCAGGTGGCGGACGTCGTCGCCTCATCGGGTGAAGCGCGACGTCGCGGCAGGAGCGGCGGCTCGTCCGGCCTCGCACTGTTGCTCCTGCTCGGCGGGTCGCTGCTCGTTCGGCGCGGCAGGCGTTGATGACCTGACGCCGGCGCGCGTCGAATGCACCGGGCGAACCGTATACTCGGCCGACAATTCACCGGGATCCCCGCCATGCATCAGGCACTCGTCGTCACTCTCGTCGGCCCGAACCGATCCGGCATCGTCGGGCGCGTGGCCGACATCGTCGCGGCGCACGAGGCGGACTGGCTGGAGAGCCACATGGCCGACCTCGCCGGCCAGTTCGCGGGCATCGTCCACGTCGATGTCGCGCCGGACCGTCACGACGGGCTGGTTTCCGCGTTGAACGCGCTCGCCAGCGAAGGCCTGACCATCGCTGTCGCGGACGGTCGCGAGACCGTGCCGAGTGACGGGGGCGATGCGACGGCCGGTCGAACCCTGACGCTCGAACTCACCGGACTCGACCACCCCGGCATCGTGCGTGACATCGGCGCCGCCCTCGCCGCGCAGGGGATCGACGTCCGCTCGCTGGAGACCGACCGGCTGAGTGGCTCGATGTCCGGCGAGATGATGTTCTTCGCCCGCGCGGAACTCGCCTTGCCGGCCGACCTGACGCTCGACGCCCTCGAGGTGGCGCTCGAGGACGTGTCGAACGGTCTGATGATCGACATCGCCGAGGATGACGGCCGCGGTGACGCGGGAGCGCCGTGACGCCGCGTACGTGCGCCCGCGAGACCGACGCCGTCGAGCCCCCTCTCCCGATGGCGCGGCCTCGATGCGCGGTCCGAGCCCGACCGACTGCCCGACCGACTGCTCAGCGCGATCGAGGCGCTGCGGCCGCGGAGACCGCCTGGCGGCTGGCCAGTGTCTCTGCGGCGGCGGTGAAGGCGTCCACGTCACCGGTGGTCACGGCGCGTGAGCGCGCGATCGGCGTTGGAACGCCCTGCGCGGCATAGGCGTAGTACGGCGCGAGGTCGATGGGCGACAGGGCATTCACCGGTGGTCGCGCAGCCGCAGGCGCCGGCTCTACCGTCAGTAGCAACGTGCCGTCCGGTGCGAGGAGCAGCCCGGACACGCAGTCGGCGACCGATATTTCGGCCGCGCAGAACTCGAAGTCGCCGGTAACGGTTCCGCCGACCGGTTCGTCGAAGACGAACAGCGTCACCGATTCGGCGACGAGAAGATTGCAGAGTAACGTGCCGGTATCGGGGACGACGCAGGCCATCGGCCCCTCTCCGCTCGGACTCTGCCCATCCGGCCCCAGTACGCCGAGCCGTGCGGACGCGGTCAGCACGTCGTTCTGCACATTCGCCTCGCTGAAGTCCGCGGATGCGGTGAAGAGGGTCTCGGTACCGTCGAACCGCCAAGCGAAATTCGCACGCCCGAAGAGCGTCGCGAGCCCGCCCGATGACGGCGGCGGCGCCGTCGTCACGGGCGGGGTGTCGACCGGCGGCGTCACCGCGGGCGGCATCTCGACCGGCGGCGTCACCTCGGGCGGCGTCTCGACCGGCGGCGTCACCTCGGGCGGCGTCTCGACCGGCGGCGGCGTCACCGCTGGCGGCGCCTCCGCGGGATCGTCCTCGGCCGGGGGCGCGACCACGGTCGGCCGGTTCACGATGGACGGGACTGCGACCGTCGACGAATTGACGGACGTGTCCTCCGCCGTCGTCACGGCCGCGGTCGTCTGCGGTGGGGGCGTCGCGAAGGGGTTCGGTGAATCGCTGTCGTCCTCGTCGGGAGAGCAGGCCGCCAGTAAAAACGAGGCGAGCGCGGACGCGATGAAAAAACGGTTCATGAGGTACCGGGAAGTGTCGGCGCCGGCCGGCGCGCGGCCAGCTTGCCACGACTTCCCTCGACACGGTAACGAACCGGGTCATCCGTCAGGTGCAGCTTTTCGGAAGCCGGACACGCGTCTCGTCGGAGAGGGCAAACGAGGCGAACGACTCGACCGGAGCGTCGAGAGGCAGGCTCGGAAATCGCCCGATCGGCGGTGCGAAATGGCGCGCCCGGAAGGATTCGAACCTCCGACCACCTGGTTCGAAGCCAGGTACCTTGGGCTTCGATCGCCGCTGATACTCCGAGAGTTTCTCGGCCTGCCGTTTCCCATAGATTATCGGGGAGATCGGTCGAAAGCCGCGAACCCCTTCAAGCTGCCCTGTTCTATGGGAAGCCCAGCTAACCCTTAGTCCCATCGCCCCAGCCACAAGGCCTGCTAGGATTCCAGCGGCAACCCAAGTAGTGACCAAGGACGTCACGTACAGCTTCACGACGGCTCCTGCTGTCGGGCTGCCTACTAGAATGACGCGGCGGAGCACAAGCACAACGACAACCGCGGACGTGCCGTGGAACGGCAGCACGTATTTGAACGTACGCAGCAGCCTTGCCAGCAGCGTTGAGTCGGCTGCTGGCGTGCCCGCAGTGAAAGCGAGTGTAAGGGTCGCAACGACTGCGATCCACACGATAGGGCCAGTCCAGCCTAGCCAATGCGGCTGCGCACCAGCTCGCCCGTGTAGCTGCCTCCGGTCACGCATCTCGGTATTGCCCTTTCAAGCCGTGCCCCTGGTCGTACGCCCGAAGCAGCTCCATTGGGCCATCGGTCAGCCGGCATGTCCGCCGTCCGCCAGCAAGTGGTTGCGAAATTCGGTGTACGGCATCTTCGCCAGATCGAAAGCCGTTCGATCGGGGTGATCGACGAGATAGCGACCGATCATGTCGTAGCCCAGGGTGTACCCGAGCCAGCGCGGATGGTCGCCGACCCCGAAGAACCACTGGGCATGCCCGTGGTCCCTCGCGTCGAAGCCTTCGTGGGCTAGCCTACGCCAGGGTGCGAGTTCGTCGATCGACAGGGCTCGTTCCCGAGGCTCCGGCGGCGAGTCGTAGAATTGCCTGACGAAGTGGCCTGCCAGGCCCTCCGACGCGAGGGCGCACCCGAGCTTGGCCCGTACCCCGATCCCGCCGCCCTGAGCCTGTGGTGGTACTTGTGAGCAATCGTTCGCTCCAGGGTCTTGTCCAGATGTCTCCCCATATTCGGGTTCTTTGGATTGAACGAGAGGCGGATGAGGTCGGGGTCTCCGCAGAACCCGCCGTAGCCATACATCTCCAGCGTGCGAGTCCGGTCCGCCTTGAGCACGAAGCGCATCGAGTTCGGCACTGGAACCCACGCGATGCGTCGGCGAACGCAACCAGGGAGGCACGTATCCGCTCCTCGTGGGGGCGGACGGTCGGAGACACCTCGATCACGTTCCACATGGTATTCCCCTCCAGATACGTTGAGCGACGCCGAACCGAACGCCACTAACCCCGCCGCCTTCGTCTCGCGGTCAGGGGTTCGGGCTGGCTGTCTCAGGGGTCGAGCTGCTCGATGAGTGCAGGACAGGAAACTGTGGCGGCGTCCGATCCCAACGGCGACTCGACGTTGACCGGGCAGCCAGCGCCGTGATTCGGCGGATAGAGATCGTAGTATTGGCGGCAGGTGAACACGCCGAAGTCTTCCTCGCCGACGATGAGGTCCACCAGGGAGTTGCCGAACATCGTGTCGCTCCCGAACGACAACACATCCTGCATCCAGTGGTAGTAGGCGGTGTCGAGAGTCAAGGGACTCACGTCCACACCGACGAAATCGGGCGTTCCCGCGGCGAGTCCGTCCGTGATGAGCAAGCGATCCTCGTCATACGTGCACTGCTGTCCAGAGCCGCCATCGCTTGCCGCCCACCGAATGGACGTGACCGCTCCAGGATGAAGCTCCAACCCGCTCGCGAACGTGTCCCAACGACCCGAGCGACCGAGCTTGTCGTCCCGTACCTCGCCTTCAATGGCGGGATCGAAGACACAAGGGCAGTCCGGCAACTCCTCGAACCAGCGTTTCGGGGGGCCAGAGCGGGTGAGGTAGACCGTCCCGTCCGCGCAGTTCCGCGCGGTCCATGGGCCGCCGACACGGTCCTCTTGCACGGTGATCTCGAGCGTCTTCGTGCACCAGAACGTCCCGGGCTCGGGGAAGTTCTCGACGATACCTTGCTCGGTGACGACGAGCGTCCCGTCGATCGCTTGCGCGGACACGTCGAACACGCCGTAGAACGACTCGTCATCGATGATCGAGATGCGGCTCCTGCCGCGGTAGAGCCCGTCGCCGTCGTTCTCCAGTTCGAGCTCGAAGTTGAACGCGGATCGTGTGCCACCCGGGTCCTGTCCGAGCAGGCCGGTCCACAACCCGCTGAAGTCCGCCGCGGCCGGATCCGTCGAAGCGCTCGAGTCCGTCTCGCCGCTATCGTCTGACCCGGCTCGTCTGTCCCGTTCGCCCCGTCTGTCCCGTTCGCCCCGTCTGTCCCGTCTGTCCCGTCTGTTCCGTCTGTCCCGTCTGTCCCGTCTGTC
>Ga0209187_1001339_pt1 | contig 29254 bp, 27 predicted proteins | sample BantaG_FD_187430 | JGI IMG/M metagenome (GOLD analysis project Ga0209187, IMG submission 187430) | Marine algal microbial communities from Bantry Bay, Ireland - BantryBay_4 metaG (SPAdes) (version 2) | ecosystem: Host-associated > Algae > Red algae > Unclassified | place: Bantry Bay, Ireland...
GCGGGATTGCTAAAATGAAATGATTCGTGGTGGGCCTGCCTTTTCATTAAATGAAAATATCCACCGTTTTTAAAATTAACAAATTATCGGAAATAATCCTTGGTTTTTAACACAGTATCTGACGTCTGGCAGCGAAGCGGTCTGACGTCTTGAGCGTAGCGACTGAGCGTAGCGACTGAGCGTAGCGAAAATTGGCACAATTTTGGGTATTAGTTGTGTGTGATGGATATAAAAGAAATCAATAGACGACATTTTTTTGAAACAGACAAGCACTACAGAATAGGTTTTGGCCTCTGTTCTAATTTAATAGCCTTTAGAAATGGAATAATTTATTTAGAAATCATGTTCGGTAAGAAATGGACTAAAGATTATACAGAGACCACTAGAGAGCTAGCCTATTGTTGGAAAAATAAAAACTTAGAATTGTCAAAAGCCATTGGATGTAAAGTTTATATAATTGATGCGAAAAGGCACGCTTATAAAAGAAATTTATACTTCAATTCTAAGCCCGTTAGTTATGATGCCAAAAAAGGCATATTATTCCGCGAAAATATATTGAACTAATAAACGATTTTATAATAATAGTTAATCAACACAGCCTACCATTAATTTGGTAGGCTTTTCTTATTTTTATAAAAAATAGATCATGAGAAATATCATTATTGCCTTTTTTTCCTGCTTACTGTTTGTTCAATGTAGTAACCAAAATTCTAATTCATCTGCTAGTGATGTTGAGCATGCTGCCGATAACCCTGGAACAACTACTACTGCTGCAATAACTCCATTTAAAAATATAGATGCCCAACAAATGAAAGTAGTGGCAGCTAATTTGAACAGTAATCAGATGATAATTGATGTGAGAACTCCTGATGAAATTAATCAAGGGTACATTAAAGGGACTGTGAATTATAATTATTATTTGGCTGATTTTGAAGATAAAATGAAAGCTTTAGATAAAGACAAAGAATATTACGTGTACTGTCGTAAAGGAGGGAGAAGTATTAAAGCTTGTAAATTGATGAACAAACTTGGATTTAATAAAGTTTATAACCTAAACGGTGGTTATGAAGCTTGGGAACTAGATCAATAATGGAAAAATATATAGAGATAGTTATAAATGCCTATCAAGGCTATGCTAGCTATTTGTGGAATGAAATTATTCATCCACACGAAAAGAATTATTTTTACTGGTTACTTATCATCTCGGGATTCTTTTTCTTTTTAGAAGTAACAAAGCCGTGGAGAACTAATCAAGCTCTAATTAGAAAAGACTTTTGGCTGGACTTTTTTTACATGTTTTTTAATTTCTTTTTATTCTCACTTATCATTTATAATGCAGCCTCTGATTTAGTGGTAAATCTATTTAATGATGGCATTCAATCTTTAACAAATATCAATTTAAAAACTATCAATCCATTGTATGCATGGCCATTGTGGGCAGTGCTTTTAGTTGGCTTTGTGGTAAGAGATTTTGTTCAATGGAATATTCATCGTTTATTGCATCGGGTACCTCGTCTCTGGGAATTCCATAAAGTACATCACTCCGTTGAAGAGATGGGTTTTGCTGCTCATTTAAGATATCATTGGATGGAAAACATTGTGTACCGATTTATAGAATACATTCCACTTGCTTTGCTGGGTATTGGCTTGTATGATTTTTTTATAATTCATATTTTCACATTAACTATAGGACATTTCAACCATTCCAATATATCAGTAGATGGAAAAGTCACAGGGGGAATCTTAGGGGGATTAATCGGAATAGTTATTTCAATATCTGCCTTTGATATAAATATCCTGACTAATGTTTCTCCTATATTTATAATGTTTGGAAGTGTTATTATTGGAATCGTTTTATTCGGACCTATCATGAAATATATTTTTAATAGCCCTGAGATGCATATCTGGCATCATAGTTATGAATTACCTGATTCGCATAAATATGGTATCAATTTTGGTTTGAGCCTTGCTATTTGGGATTATATTTTTGGAACCGCTCATATTCCCCATGATGGTCGTGACATCCGCTTGGGCTTTCCTAATGTAGAAAATTTCCCAAAGAATTTTATTGACCAAAACAAGCATGGATTTTAATTATTCTGGTTTTAGAATTTCTGTTTTTTCTCCAAAATACTGTACAAACTTTTGCATATCATTTGCAAGATTAGCATTATTTGTGGCCTTATAATAGGTATCTGAAATGCCCTTCAAGGTAGCAAAAATAAAACGATCCATCTCTGCAACTTGCATTTCTTTCGTCCATAAATCTATGCGTAAAGTCTCCTGTGTATCTTTTTCAAATAAAGAAAGTATGAAGGCTTTGCATTCTGCATTTTTAGGTCCTGATGGATTGTCCTTTGCTTTCCAAACGATCTCAGAGGGCACATTATTCTCATCCGTTCCTACCGTAATAACTATATCTGATTTTTTCATTTACATTATTTATATGGCCGCAATGCATCTTGTTTTTCAGAAAGATCCTGCAACCAATGTGATGGATAGACATGAACGCCTTTCTCCAAATGTTGTGCAACTTCAACCATTGCTTTAGCAACAACTTCCGCTTCCACAGGTTTATATTTTTTTAATAGTCCTCCACTTATAAAATTAAGCCCTCTACCAATAATCTGCGCAAGGTCCTCCCCTAACCTATTCTCATTTCTTTCTCCTAATAGTATGGATGGCTGAAAAATCCGAATAGACCAAAAGTTAAGCAATTTCAAATCATCCTCTAATTTACCTTTCACCCTTGAGTAAAAGAATCTTGAATCTTGACTAGCGCCAACGGAAGAAACCAATAAAATCTGATTGACTTTATTTTTTTCTGCCATTTTCGCAATGGTGAAATTTAAGTTATAATCAATTTGATAAAATGTCTTCTTCGAACCAGCTTTTGCAAGCGTGGTCCCTAAGCACATAAATAGATCGTCCCCCTTTATTTCATCTTCGTAATGTGGAAGTTTCATGAAATTAATCACTTTTTCTTCTAATTTAGGATGCTTTATATTGGTACTGTGCCTAGTGAATACAATTACCTTACTGTAATTATCATTATTTAATAAGTAATCCAAAAGGAAAGCCCCAATCAAACCTGTTGCCCCAAATAGGATAGCTACTTTATCTGATTTTACAATTTCTATTTCGGACATTTTGCAAATGTAAAGCTTTTCCTTTTAATAGGGGAATGAAGGAATCATAGAATGACTGACTGAGTGCATGATTGCATGGCTGTGAGTTGAGGCGAAGCCAAGGTTCTACCTTTTAAGCAGCGCATTCGCGGGCGTGAAAAGGTGGGACCGTCGCGAGAATACCAGTGTGGATACGAATCAGAGTTGCCACCTGCCCCTCAATGCCTGCACTTAAAAGGTACAACTTGGCATAGTTGTGAGTTAAGGCGAAGCCAAGGTTCTACCTTTTAAGCAGCGCTTTTGCGGGTGTGAAAAGGTGGGACCTTCACAAGAATACCAGTGCGGATACGAATCTAAGTTGCCACCTGCTGCTGCCCCTCAATGCTCCCGCTTAAAAGGTAACTACTTGGCATGGCTGTGAGAATGTTCCCGCTTAAAAAAGAACAACTTGTACTATATAAAACAGGATATCCAATTGTATTGGATATCCTGCTATTTTTTCTAAAAGCCGTTAATTAAGTCTTTTAGGAAATGCGTTTTACGCCTCCCTTCGTGTCTTGCTGTTACTCTAAAACAATCATCTTTCCAGACGCGTTAAGATTATTTCCTTCTAAGGAATAGAATACTAATCCAGCATTAATATTAATATCTTTTTTATCAATTTGGACTTGATTAAAGCCTTTATTCGCGTCTAATTTAATTGTATTTAACAATGCTCCAGTCGCACTGTAAAAACTAAGCTGAATGACTTTGCTTTCTGCTAAGTTGAATTCTAAATTAGTAAACTGATTAAATGGGTTTGGATTGTTTACTATTGATAAATTAGCATCTGCTGCTCTTTTATCCAAAGCTATTAAATTGATATTTAAACGTGCTGTGGTCTCATTTCCAGCATAGGCCTCTGCTTTCAATTTATCAGAATCGATACTCAGAAAATCAGATATATAACCTGCCGAATTTGCGACTAATTTAATTTTAAATAACGCTTGATTCTCAGAAATCATATGGTCTCGGCTAGCAATCCAACTCATTGAAACGTTGGTTGCTTGATTATTGTAATCTGCGTTATTTATATCTATTTGGGCTCCATATAGATCTATAATTTCTGCATTTTCCGCTTTAATATTTAACTGGAAGCCATTTAAATGCTGAAGCGTATTCATATGAATATCAAATACCGTTTCTTCTCCAGCTTCAAGATATTGGTTTTCAAAATTCAAGTTAATTTGACCGTTTTCTATTCGTGGATTAATGCCTCCAACATTCGTGGCAGATTCATTTAAATCTCCAACTTTTACAGCTACAAAGTTGTGTTTATTTGCTAGAGTTTGGAGATTTCCAAGCCTGATCGTTTCGGTAAAATTGAATGGCTGATCAATATTTAATACTTGATTTTCTATTGGGAATCTCCAACTATTATTATTGGGTAATTCGTCATAAATTCCAAGGATTAATCTTCTAAGTTCAAGGATATCATTTACACTCACCGATTCATTACCATTCACATCAGCTGCGATAAAATCGTAGACATTGATGAAAGGTTGAATACCTAATAAATGCTTTTGGATTATTACCAAATCAAAAGTTGATACGCCATTTAAGTAATTATCATTCTTCTCAGCATTTAGATAATAATCTTGATAAGTAATATTGTCAGGGAAGTCAAATTCACCTGCTTCTCCAGACCATTTATTGATTTCATTAATACCATCTGGACGCTTGCTAAGACTTACACGGACATCTTCTACAGGGTTGCCTTCTTCAGAAATTACATTGCCATTAATCGTAAAATTTCTTTCTGTAGTTAATTGACAAGTTGCCATGATGCTAATTTCATCTAAATCCCAAGCTGAGACAGCTTCCCCATTTCCAATCAAACAATATCCAAGCAATTCAAATCTGAAGGTGGTTTCTTCTGAAACAGTAAAAGCAGGATTATCAAGGAAATCATAACTTTCTAAAGACCATTCCGTAGTAGCAGGATTTCCATCTTGTCGGAAAATTTCAGTCTCGTTTGCCAATACTCTTATTCCATATTGAGTTGGATAATTATTTGGTCCAGTCAAACCGCCAATCCATTCGTAATCAATTGGTGCTTTTTCATAAAAACGCACTCCAGACAGCGTTGCTGATGTATCTCCATTTGGACTTAAAGTAATTTCAAAGATGACTGATTTTTCATCTCCTGCATTGTAATCACAACTATTTAATGAAGAAACGCACATGGCAAAACTATCGTCAATACCAGGGGTACAAGAATGCTTGTTTTCTTCAGGCATATCTCTCATTACATTAGTAGCCTCTACCCCTGCACATGAAAGTGGATTTGTATATTCAGGGGTAAATTCTGAATAGTCCATATGATTTTCTAAGCGCTCTACTGCATTACATCTATTTAAATTATAATGTACTACCGTTTTAAGCACTTCTACATTAATAGTTAGGGTAGAATCGCAGCCATTGCTAGCCGTTGAGACTTGTTCGAATGTACCTTCTTCTGTATAATCAATATCATTGATCGTCACAGTATCTCCATCAGCGATTAAGGTATCAATTCTTGAGAAATATGATGGTAATTCATTAATTTCATAAGAACAGACAGCTTGACAAGAATCTCCGAGACCGTTCAACCAAATGGTTTCAACTGAATAGGTTCCACCAGCATTTAACAATATTGAATTTCCAGTGTTATCACCTATTATTCCAGGCCCAACCCAAGTGTTGCTTAATATGGTGATTGAATTATCATCTTCAGGTAGTATTTCAAAATCGTTGATTAATTCAGCTTCCCCACCAAGGCAAATTTCCGAAGGACCATTTATCGCACAGTTGACATAACTTGGTAATACGAATACATCCTGACGAGTAACTTGTTGAGAGAACCACCAAGAATTGATGGTACATAAATTACCAAACCCAATAATTGCATTGTCCGTAAAATTAATCCATGTATGGCATGGAAGAGCACAACCAGCCAATTGAACAGTTGGTTCCCCAGTTCCAGAAGCGACACCAATATTTGAATCATCATAAAATAATTTTGGTTGAGTACCGGAAGGTCTAATGTTTTCAATGGTGTATCCATCAGACATTAGCTCAGCATCGTAAATTGGAAAGTGATAAATTCCTTGAGCGAAAGAGATGACAATAGGTAAACTGGTACTAGTGGTTTGAGCAATAGGCATACCTAATCCATCCAAACCATCCCATTCAATACAAGAAGGAATACCAACTTCATCAGGATCTATATTTCTGGAAATCATAACATCGGCAGATTCTGGAGTAAAAATATTATCCATGCCATCAAAATCTAATAATAAATCTATCTGGCCTTCTTTCGTAGTTGAAAATTTCACACAATAATTATTCATATCGCATCTACTAACGCCAAGTAATTCAATTTCTCCAGGGGTAGCAGTTGCGCATAGATCTATAGGGTCATTTAAAAATATGGCGTATTCTGCTTGAGTAGAATTCACGCCTTGCACACTCTTCCGATCTTCCATTAAATCACCAGTATTCATACTTCCGAAACTGTTAAAGGCAACATTGAATGCGGCTGGTAAAAAGCCACTATTATTAAAATCTATTTTAGTGACAAAAGCAGCATCAACATTATCTGGATCAGGTGCACAAACGTAAAAGGAACCGTTGAAAGGTCTGACTGGAAAGCCAAAGTCATTAATGGCAAATAATGACCAATTGTAAGACCAAAGTCTTCCCTTTTTTTCTTCTAGGGTACTAGCTCCGCAATTCGAAACAGAAATATCCCAAAAGTCAATGAGTAATCCTGAGGCATCGAATTCAATGTAAAAATCTCCTGGTCCTGTCCATCCTTGTGAACTCAAAACGGAGGCATCAATTTGAAATGCATTGTATCCACCCGCACCATAAATTTGACTTGGACCAACAAATGCTTCATTCCAACTTGCAATATTAGCATCTCCGGTATTTACTTGCTGGGAATACACAATATTTCCATTAGGATCTTTAATACGATATTGAAAATCAATCAATGGCGGATTAGGAGAGGTAACGTTCGTATGTCCTGGGCTAAAACCTATAAATATACATTCTGAAGTAGGATCTTGAATATTAATATGTAATCTACTATTGGGATCAGGATTAAAATAATTTGCAAAATTATTGAATGCTGCGTTTCCACAATGGAGGGCTGCAATATCTGTCGTTATGCTTCCGTTTACTTCGATCATGGCGTTAGGGGCCGTTTCTCTTGTACCTTCAGCAGAAGAATAATAATAGCTTGCAAATAGGAAAAGTAACATTAAGGATTTAAATCTCATGTTTTTGCGATTAATTGATTTTACAATGTTGAGGGTTTTACCTTCAAAAGACAAAGGTACAAAAATCATACATATAACTTTTTATGATATGACCAATTAGGTAATATGTAATGTAATATTTTATTATGAGAATTGAGAAATTTTGTAAGAATGAGTCTTTAAAAGTTAAAATTTGACTAAATAAAATAAAGTCAATGGTTAGATTATATTCCATAGTCTATTTGTGGCATAATTTTTTCACTAAAATATTAGTTGATTTATCTTTAATTCAAATGAAAATAAATGAGCGTGGAATGATAAATTTATAGGAACATTAACATTAGATTGTTAAGAAAAAGCGTTGAACGAATATGAAGTATTTTTTTCTAGTATTGATTATCTTATCTTTAAATAGCTGCTATAGTTTAAAGAATGTTAGTATTCCACCAGAATTGCAAACGTATTATATTAATAAGTTTGATAATAAAACATTTAACTCTCCCCCAGTGATTACTCAATTATTTGAGGAAAAATTACTGAACAAAATTAGGAATGAATCTAGATTGAGATATCAAGAAATTGATCCTAATATTGAATTTTCTGGAGCTATTGTAGGTTATAATGTATTGAGTGTGGCTCCAGAACCTAATGAAACTACTGCCTTCAATCGACTTCAAATAACAGTTCAAGTTTCTTATGAGAATGGTTTGGATGAAAAAGATAAATGGCAGCAAAATTTTTCATTTTTTGAAAATTACAGCAGTGATGTCAACTTACTTGATGTTCAAGATAATTTGATAAGTTTAATTTATGATCAAATAGTTGAAGATATTTTCAATAAAGCCTTTACGAATTGGTAAATTTGTAATAATTATATGAGTGGATTTACATTGTCATATTATTTAGAGGATTTAAGAAGAGTGGAAGCGCTGTCGTTTTCTCAATTAAATGCACTCGTGGCAAAGTATCCCTATTGTCAGCTACTGAGAGGGCTTTTAACGCGTAAATCGGAAGTACTTGCAATTAACCATTCTTATAAAAGTCAAAAAATTGCAACTTTAGGGCTTTTCAATGGCCGAATAGGAAAACTATTTGATTTGGTTTACAAGAAATTTCAAAAACCTGAAATAAAGCCAGAAATCACTGAGGTTGAAGAAGTTGTCCAGCAGCAAACACCAAAAGCAAAAGAACCTATTGTATCAAAATTGGCGGTGGCTCAATTAAAAGTTGAGCAAAAACAAGCCGAGATTGAGAAAGAACCAGGTATTCCTGTCGGTAAAAGAATGCGTAAGATGTTGTCAAAATTCAATCAAAATCCATCTAGGGTAAGTGATAATGAATTCTTGTCTGAAGAGAGGTCTTCATTTGATTTATCTTCAGATATACCAGAAGCGCAGACGGATTCTTATTCCTCAGCAGAATATTTGGCTTCTAACTTTGTACACTGGCTAAAATCTTTCAATAAGCCATCAATTAAGCACGAAGAAATTCCTACCATTGAGCGGGAAACACATGATATTATCACACCGATAGAAAGCGATTCTCCTGCTAAACCACTAAAGGCCAAAAGCTTAAATAAGAAAAAAAAGAAAAAAGCTAAGAAGAAATCGAAAAAAAAATCAGGTGGACTTTTAATTAACGAAGAGATTTACTCAGAAACATTAGCAGATCTGCTGGCTGACCAAGGCCACAATTCGAAAGCAATTACAATGTATCAACAACTTAGTTTGATATTTCCCGAAAAAAGTGCGTTATTTGCAGTCAAAATTGAAAAGATTAAAAGAAAAAGCAAATGATTTTCTTAATTAGTTCTGGTTTATTAACGATCCTCACAGTAATAATTGCACTTATATGTTTATGCCTAATGGGTGTAGTATTAATTCAAAATCCTAAAGGTGGAGGAGTCGATTCTACATTTGGAGGTCAAAGTGCCAATCAAATGTTTGGAGCAGCTAAATCAACAGATTTTGTTGAGAAATTGACATGGTACTTGGCTGCTGCTTTGTTTATCATGTGTATTGTTACCGCAGTTTTAGTAGGATAATTACTTATCTGGAAATATTTCATTTCATTAAAGTTAGAAACCTATAGTATTGTCATTTTGTCAAATTTCAATAAAGTGTTGGTATTTAAAATTTAAAATGCCACCATACTGTCGGATTCCTGAAAATATGTCAGTTAAAATACGGATGGCATAAGAAATGCAGTAAAGAAACTATTCAAATTAATTCAATAAACTTATATAAATAAAAATTAAGTATGAAACCTATCAATGACAGAGTGATAATCAAACCAGCTGCTGCCGAAGGAAAAACAGCCGGCGGAATTATTATTCCTGATAATGCAAAAGAAAAACCTCAAAAAGGAGAAGTAATTGCTGTAGGTCCTGGCAAGGATGGAAACAAAATGACTGTACAATCAGGAGATACTGTATTGTATGGCAAGTATGCCGGACAAGAATTGCAATTCGATGGTAATGATTACCTAATTATGCGAGAAGACGACATTCTAGTTGTTTTATCTTAGTCATATTATTCAAATTTAATTTAGTTAACGTAAAAATTTAAAATAGCGATGCCAAAACAAATAAACTTTGATTCAGAGGCAAGGGAAAAACTTAAAGCAGGAATTGACGCGCTTGCAAATGCTGTTAGAGTAACCTTGGGACCAAAAGGTCGTAATGTAGTATTGCAAAAAAGCTTCGGTGCACCAGCGATTACAAAAGATGGAGTAACGGTTGCAAAAGATATAGAATTAGAAGATCCAGTAGAAAACATGGGTGCACAAATGGTAAAAGAAGTAGCTTCTAAAACTGCAGATATTGCAGGTGACGGAACTACAACTGCAACCGTATTAGCGCAAGCAATGGTAACTGCAGGAATGAAAAATGTTGCAGCTGGAGCAAATCCAATGGATCTGAAAAGAGGAATTGATAAAGCCGTTAAAGTGGTGATTAAACACCTAGCTGGTCAAACAGAGGTTATTGGTGATGATTTCGAAAAAATCCAACAAGTAGGAGCGATCTCTGCAAACAATGACGAAGAGATTGGTAAACTAATTGCCGATGCAATGCAGAGAGTAACCAAAGATGGAGTTATTACGGTAGAGGAAGCAAAAGGAACCGATACCTATGTTGATGAAGTATTAGGAATGCAATTTGATAGAGGATATTTGTCTCCTTACTTTGTGACTAACACTGAGAACATGACTACAGAATATGAAACGCCATATATCTTAATTCATGACAAGAAAATCTCTAACATGCAGGACATCGTTCCAATTTTAGAGAAAGTAGTGAGTGCAGGAAAACCACTTTTAATTATCGCGGAAGATATCGAAAGCCAAGCTTTGGGTGTTCTAGTAGTGAATAGATTGAGAGCGCAATTGAAAATTGTTGCAGTGAAAGCGCCAGGTTTTGGAGACAGAAGAAAAGCAATGTTAGAAGACATCGCTATCTTAACTGGAGGAACAGTTATCTCTGAAGAGAAAGGATATAAATTAGAAAATGTTGAGCTTGAGCATTTAGGCCAAGCGGGAAGTATTGTTGTTGATAAAGATAATACTACTATTGTAAATGGTGCAGGAGAAGAAAAACACATCAACAATAGAATCAACCAAATTAAAGCTCAGATTGAAACAACTACCTCTGATTATGACAGAGAGAAATTGCAAGAAAGATTAGCAAAACTATCTGGTGGTGTAGCGGTACTTTATGTAGGAGCTGCAACTGAGGTTGAGATGAAAGAGAAAAAAGATAGAGTTGATGATGCATTACATGCTACTAGAGCTGCTGTTGAAGAAGGTATTGTTGCAGGTGGTGGAGTTGCATTAGTAAGATCCATCTCTGGCTTAGACGAATTAGCTGGAGCTAACGAAGATGAAACGATTGGTATTCAAATCGTGAGAAAAGCATTAGAAGCTCCATTGAGAATTATTGCTCAAAATGCGGGTGTAGAAGGATCTGTAATTTTACAAGAAGTTAAAAATGGCAAAGGTTCTTTCGGATACAATGCAAGAACTAATGAATTCGAAGACTTGAAAAAAGCAGGAGTCATCGATCCTACAAAAGTAACTAGAATTGCATTGGAGAATGCAGGTTCAATTGCTGGTATGATCCTAACTACTGAATGCGTAGTAAGTGATAAACCATCTGATGATGATGGCGGACATGGTCACCACCACGGTGGTGGAGGTGGAATGCCAGGAATGATGTAATGGTGGGTGTGTGTGAGTGTCGAAAAACCACTTTCAAAAATATTAAGAGCCGGCGGAAGCCGGCTTTTTTTTGTTTGGGGGGGATATTGAATAATTATTACTTTTCCTTAATACTTGGAATAGGCACTGAATTTTCAATTAAAGCCATCATTGTTTTAAAAATTCCGATATCCCCTTAAGTATACTTTTGACTAGATGTAAATTCTTCAAACACATTATCTTTAATCCTTCCCATCCTAATTTAATCCTCATTCATGCCTTCGCAAGGACTAATTATGTACATATGCGTTGCTGTGTCCAGAAAATATTCCGGTCCTGTACGAATAAATATCTGTAAAAAATAAATCAAAATTCGTGCTACCTGATTCATTTAATTCAGTTGCTATAATTGATTGGTTTGGGCTACATTGTATCAGCCATTCAAGCCTTTGACGGAACTATCCTTCAAAAAAACCCTCATTACGCAAGCGATCCCAAATAATTATTCAGTTTGCCTAGCTTTGCTTCTACCTTAAATTCTTAGGAAGCTCCGCTTTAAATAAATATTCAAATATTGGATATACTTCAGTTACATTTGAGTCTATATATATATTCCATGCCCTTTCTTTACTAACAGGATCTAATTTATTTATTCAAATAAAAGATAAAAATTTTTTCGGATGTCAACATTAATTTTATCACCGAATCCTGTATCCTTATACAAATAAACTTTATCAAAAACTATCCTTGGGTTATCACTCTTTCCAACCGCATTACCTACTACCATGAACAGTCTTGTTAATTATTTATTTGCAACTTTACTTTCGAGATATCATCATACAAAAAACGAATTAACCAACTTATTGAACCTTGATATTCTTCCTCACCTCATTTCGAAGTACCATAATATAAAAAATCCCGCATTTCTGCAGGATCTTTAAATGTAACATTTTAAATTTTAAAATGGTTGGGATAAAAGTTTAATACATATTTAATCGCAACCTAATAATGATCTAATCCATGGGTTAGTAAAAAAGTCACAGATATCAAAATCAACTGGATCACCATTTCCACCGTCATCATTTGAATCAGAGCATGAAACACTAATTGCACCAGAACCTTGGCAACTAATGTTATCTATTACATTTCCGTCACTAAAAACTGTAATGGTTGTTTGACCATTACTATTACTAGAAGTTACATCGATGCTATTCACATCATAAGTAAAAGTTCCACAAGGAGTAGTTAAGGTACAAGTTGCGCCTAGTGTAAATACACCAAATAAAAGAATTAGCGCTGTTAAACCAAATTTGAAAGATTTCATTTTTCTATATTTTAGATTAATTAAAAAATTTATTACAAAATTATACCTAACGTAAGCTTAAATCAACTGATATTTGACTTTGCTTTTGCGAGGGACGACAAAGGGGATAAATTGTACCAATGTCGATTAAATATTGACTAGACCTACCAATATAAAAAATTATTTTTTCTCAAATAAAACTAAGGTCTCGGTTAGGCTCTATTTACCCGATATTTATATTTAATAATGTTGGTTAAAGTTAAAACGTCTTGATAATCTTCTTTTAGCTTAAATTTTAGAACGAGGTTCTCAAATATACAATTACTTTTATTCTAAATCCAAATAATACCCAAAAAAACTTTGGGATTTCCAATAATCAACAAAGTATTCAAGCGATTTCAACCACTTTGGTAACTAGTAAAATACACAATGAAAGATAGTACTAACTTGAAAAACTTCTTAAGTCATTATGCTTGGGATGATTTTCCTGGATCAGACTCTGAAGGAGTGTTTATGGTACTGACGTAAAGTGGCATACTTGGGGTAATTATGTGTTTGGGAAGTTTAGAGCTTAATATGTCAAAAAAGCGAATACTAATTCAATTTGGATTCTACTTAATTGCAGCACTCAATCCCTTTTTTATAGCAATTCAGTGATATTGCGAAAAAGGTATCAAAATGGAAAGCACATGAGGACATCGATGTGCTCTCTCACACCACCGGACATACGGTTCCGTATCACGGCGGTTCCTAGAATTAATTAGATATACTTCAAGTGTATCTGTTGCAATTTCAAGAGTCCTATAAAATCAAAATACCTCTTTGGATAAGCCTCATTCATATGAGATGATCCTGAGTTCCACCATGGTCCTCGCTCATTATAACTGACATTGCCGCACTTTTCTTTGATATTCCTCTTTTCATTAAGGCTTTCACCCTTGTCCAGTTGCGTTTCAGTTGCGTCCATATGGTCTTTCGAATATTCAGAGACCTCCGTGAGTAATTTGCGCACACCTCCCTATTTATACCTGCCGCATATACACCAATGTTTTCCGTACAAGTATTGGACTTTTGAGATAATTGCCTCATCATCCAACATCAATGCCTCGTATACGATTTCTGTCCGTCAGGTCAATATTTTGCCTACAGCTTCCTTCAGCTAACACCTCACGATGTTCACCTTGCCGTTCAGCTAATGCTTCCCCTTGTCGGGCGCATAAGGGACTTAACCCTCAAGTATGTGCAACATGCCAGGGGCACAATAAAAAAAGCCAGCTGCACGAACAACTGGCTTTACAAATTATAATCCCATGAACATATCCAAAACGAAACGACCGAATTTCTCACATGATCAGTCGTTTAAAACGAATCTTGAGTGGTAAACACAACCACTCATATATTTTAAATAAAAACACAATGTCAAATTTTTGTTGGAGTTCAAAAATCATCAATAGCAAGTTGTATTATCTTTTTAATACAACATACTATCGATAATATAATCCCATGAACATATCCAATATGTTGTTTGCTAATTCTTTTATTAGCTTAGTGATTTCGGTTTGTTTCCTAATCACAATACAATAATGCGAATAACTTTTCCTGAAATCAAATACAAAAATTCATTATTGTAATATATTTATTTTTTACATGTGTTATATTCCCTATTTATTATTAATTGATTATCAGCTATATAATTGATTTCCTATATCGTATTTAGCTGCTAAATGTCCAAGATAAACTATATTTTTAAGCTTATTTTCGGTTAAAAAATCTTGAAAAAGAGGTTTTCAATGCGGCAGAGCCGTGCAATGTAGCGATATCACGCAATGCGGCAGAGCCGAATTGCACTACACAGCAGTATTACACCGCGAAACGGTATTGATTCACTAGAATGGATTAGAAAACCTCGGATCTCTAATAAAAGTAGAATCCGTCAAGGTATGTAAAAAGGCAATAATCGCCTCTTTTTCTTCCTGATTTAGATTTAGATCTCTAATCAATGGATCAGTATTGTCCGCTTGATGGGTGCCTTCGTTATAATGATCCATTACCTCTTCCAGGGTTTCAAATCTCCCATCATGCATAAATGGAGCTGTAAAAACAATATTTCTTAGACTGGGCGCTCTAAATTTTCCCATATCAATGAATTTGCCAGAAACTCCTCCTAATCCTTTATCAACATAATCATCTAGCGAAGGAAAGGAATCAAGGCCATTATTGAAATATTCATTGGTGGTGAAAAGTGGCGCATTATGGCAATGACCGCATTCTGAATCTTTTACGCCAATATTGCCATCAAAGAAAAGCTCAAAACCATATTGAGCATCATCTGATAAATTGATTTCTCCTCTTTGGAATCGATCAAATTCTGCATCTCCACTAGGTACTAAAGCTCTTTCAAATTGAGCAATTGCTTTTGCCACCAATTCCTTTGTTATCTCTTTAGAATTTACAATTCCAAAAGCCGCTCGGAACATTTTTGGATAGGTTTCATGTCTTTCCAATCTTTTTATTACTTCTCCCCAAGTATTGTTTAATTCTATCGGATCTTCTACGGGTATTAAGGCTTGCTCTTCAAGCAAATCAACTCTTCCATCCCAAAATAATTTATTAGTAAAATGACCAGCGTTTAATAAACTCATGGAGCTCCTAGGACCAGCAATACCCATGATTCCCTCACTGACCGCCTTATTCGCATCAGTAAAATTTGCTGCTTGTTGGTGGCATGATTCACAAGACATAGAGCTGTCCGCACTCAATATTGGATCATAAAATAGATGTCTACCTAGTTCAAATCCTGCTACCGTCATCGGATTATTTTCAGGAATTGGAACTAATGGATAAGTATCATAAGGTCGACCGATTTCATAGGTTTCCGGATTGTATGGAAACATAGTTAAATCCTCTCCTAGTTCAATTTTGTCTTGCTTACATGCAAAGCATACAAGAACAATCACCAAACTAGAAGTGAAATATTTTATGAATTTACTGCTTAACATATATCGCATTCACGTAATTATCAGCCATAAAAGTTGGGTAGGATAGATCACCTGGACTATGCGCTAATGGTTTTGCTTTTATATCTAGGAAATTACTATCCGTACCATATAATTTTTCGTAATCAATCACTAGAGTTATCTCCGTAGTTCTTTCTTCTTCGATGTTAAAAGGAACAGCAACTATAAATGTTCGCAACAACTCATCTTTACCTGAGTGCTGTAAGAATCCTAAATCTGGAACACCATTACCCAAGGTATCTATTCTACCTTCAGTCTTTGCAAAAATATAAGATGACCAAGCATTCCAATAATGACTAGACATTGCTAAAGGATTACTAGATTCAAATTCTCCTGGCTCTTTAGAATTTAAATCTGGAGGAACACCGATACTGAATCGTATTGATTTGTAGCTGTCCGCTTCTAAATCATTAAATCGAATGGGATACCCATTTGCCGCATCCTCTGCATTCTCATGACCCGCCGTTAGATTGACAAAATCAATATCCGTTAAGGTCAATTGATCATCATCATTATCTACAATGCTAACATCAGAAATATAAAAATCTATTTTACTAAATTGTATCGAATTCCCATTATGGTAAGTATAATCTTCTAACAATACAATAGGCTCATCGCCATACATTGCTTGAAAATTAATTTGAAGTGTTCCTGGATCTTTTTTACAGGAAGCAAATAATACAATCAAAGAGAATGCTAGAAAGGTGAATCTAAATTTTAAAGTCATAACTTTTTTTTTGCAATATAAATATTATTCAAAAATTTTAAATGAAGAGGATATATTTATAACGATTTTGTCAGCTATTTGTTGAATTGTCATAGTATTAAAATTGACGTCAGCGAGCCATTCCCTATAATCCACAATTAATGGTATAGCTGCATTATCTCCATTTGCTACTGAATAAAAGTAATCTAAGGAAATTAAACGTGGAGCGTTGCTTTGAAGTTCAAGGTTGTAGACCTGCCCATTTAAATCTTCTATTTCAATTATTGCAAAATTATATTTGCCATCAGGGTAAATGAACAAACTATCTATCTTTGGCCCCATGGGATGAGTGCTTGCAATTGAATCCGCGATTACGCAGCTAGCGGTGTCTGTTAGGCCAAAATACAGTTCAACGGCCTGAAAATCATTTGGCATATCAACTGTACCAATTATTTCCTCCACGAATGACCGATTTACCAAAAGTATATCATCTTTTATGCTATCAACTTGTATCGTGCCATTATTATTCCAATAAACTTCTAGCTTTTCGTTGGCCAGTAAAGCATTATTATTTTCATCAATTAGTTCAAAACCAGACAAATAGAATTGTACATTCTTGATTGCAAATGCTTGATTCAAATTATTAAAATAAAAGCTATCCAAATTGAATATATCTTCCCCGTACCGTTGCGCAATCTGAACTTTGAAATCTGGAAAAATACAACAACAATTCTCATCCGCAGTAGGATCAAAATTGCTGGCATTAATTTCGAGGCAGCCTTCTTGTGGATCGAAGCATGCAACTAATGAGGCAATTATAATTAAGATTACAAATTGATATATTTTAATGGTTCTTATTTTTTTCATCCATTTCTTTTCGAATCTTTTTTACAATATTTTTTACTTGTATAGAAAAATCTTTAGAAATTATCCAATTGTAATATTGTGGATCCTGATTAAAAACTTCTTCCACTCTTTGATTATTGTATTTACCAAAGTTAAAAACGATTTCTCCTTTGCTATTATACTTAAGTCTTTGGGTTCCATCAATCGTTCTTAAGTCATTCGTAAATTCATGCAACACTTGCATGTCATTTTGGACAGGTGCTTTTACAATTCCGCCATTACTATCAATTAAGTCGGTGTGCTCATATTTATGTAATTGACCTTTTAAAACTGCAACAGTTGCACGCACATCTTCCAAGGCATCGTGAGCGCCATCAAAATCTTCACCGGTATAATATCGATGAGCAGCTTTCAAAGTTCTGGGCTCCATTTTATAAAAAATTCTTTGAACATCAATCGATCTCCTTTTCGACATATCAAAATCTATCCCAACTCTTCCAAATTCTTCTATCAATAAAGGAACGTCGAATCTATTAGAATTGTACCCTGCCAGATCAGAATCACCAATGAAATCAAAAATCTTTTGAGAAACCTGCGCAAATACGGGCTTGTTTTTAACCATAGCTGGAGTAATGCCATGTACACCCATTGCTTCTTCAGAAATCAAGATACTTGGATTTATCAACATGCTTAATTCTTCTGGCTCTTTGCCATTAGCAAAGTACTTTACCATCGCAATCTGCACGATTCGATCTTTAATCACATTTAATCCGGTAGCTTCCAAATCAAAAAATACTAAATCCTTTTTTAGGTTGAAATCCATAGTTTTGTTATTATTCTTCGGCGTCATTACCAGAAGAAGGAATCATATCAAAGACTCCACTTGAATGTTGTTTTGATAAAATATTATTTTCATCTATGTAAATAAAGAGATATTCCACCCCTTCTAATTTAGTTGCAGTATGCAATGCTTTTGATAAACCCATACTCATGAATGCAGTTGCGTACGCATCTGCCATCGTACAAGATTCGTGAAAAACAGTAGCAGATAGCAAATTAGTCATTACAGGAAATCCAGATTTAGGATCAATCGTATGACCAAATTTTTGGTCTTGAAATTCATAATAATTTCGGTAATTCCCAGAAGTTGCCACACTCGCTTTAGGCATAAATTGAGCAGATATATCATCGGCTGGAGCTTTAGGATCTGGTGTACTCACGCCAATTGTCCATGGTAATTCAGAAGCATTTACTCCATTGATAGTTAACTCTCCTCCTATTTCAACATAATAATTCTCAATCCCTTTTTCTTCCACATAATCCGCAATTAAATCTACTGCATATCCTTTTGCAATTGCACTAAAATCTAATTGTACATTTCGATTTAATTTCCTGAAATATATAATGTCTCCTAAATCTTCAATTTTCACATTGTCCAATCCCGTACTTTGATTTAAACGTTTTACTTTCGCACTATCTATTTTTTGTGGAAAATTTTTATTTGTTCCAAAACCCCAATATTGAATTATCGGACCTAAGGTGGGATCAAAGTATCCATCGGTTTCTTTATAAACCTTTTGAGATGCGACCAAGTTAGCTAAAAAATGAGGGTGCAATTTTTCCTCTGTTGAGAAATCACGAGTAGTTTTATTAAAATTTGAAATCGTAGAATTCAGCTCATAAGTAGACACATCAAGGTTTATAAATTTCAATAATGAATCAATTCCAAACTGAATTTCTTCTGGATTTTTGCCTTGATATTGAATAATGTATGTCGTACCCATCGTTTTGCCTGTTAGTTTATAATAAGGCAAAGATTTAGGTTCATTGTTACATGCAAACAATCCAATTAGTAAAAAACAAAAAGTGATATATTTCAAGTTGAATTATTTTTCTTTTAAAATACCCGTTTTAACCGCCTCTCTTTTAATACCGTGTAACTGAACAGGTTTAGTTCGCTTTCTTAATTTCAAATTTAAAAACTCTACTAGAAGCGCAAAAGCAATAGCAAAATATAAATACCCTTTAGGAACTGTTCCTACATGAGATCCAGCAATACTTAAATCAGCAAGATGTGCGCCTTCCGCAATCAACATAAAACCAATGAGTATTAAAAAAGACAAGCCTAGCATTTGAATAGTAGGATGTTTGTTTACAAATCTTCCAACAGGAACTGCAAATAACATCATTATCAAAACAGAAAAAACAACTGCAATGATCATGATTAATAGAGCTCCATAAATTCCATTCGTCATTCCAACAGCGGTTAATATTGAGTCAAAGGAAAAAACAATATTGATAATCGTGATTTGGACAATGGCGTTTGAAAGTGATGCTTTTTTCTTACTTCCTTTTTCATCATTATGATCATCTCCTTCCAATTTATGATGGATTTCTGTAACACTTTTGTACAATAAGAAAATGCCTCCGATAATCAATATGATACTTTGCCCTGAGAAGCCACCACTTATCCAAGAGTAGTCAAACTCAAGCCAAGGTTTTTCCATTGCAATCAACCAAGAAATTCCAAATAATAGAACAATTCTTAAAGCCATTGCAAGTATCAGTCCGATATTTGTTGCCTTCTTCTGATCTTCTTTTTCCAATTTTCCCGCGGCAATTGAAATAAAAATGATATTATCAACACCTAAAACTATTTCCAGAAAGGTAAGTGTTAAAAGACTCATCCACACTTCTGGTGAGCTAAAATTAGGCATTGTAATTAAAGTAAACATTTCAAGAAACATGTCTGTCTTTAAATTATTTATTAAACGCCAAAGATAAACAATTCAATAGCATTTTCTATTCGAAAGCTAGCTTAATAAATATCAAAACAAATTTCAATTTCGTAAATATTTTGTTTCTTCGCATTATGAAGTATCGAAGATTAAGCCTAGAGGAATTACAAAGTATGGAAAAGGAATTTATTGAGTATCTAGCAGCCAATTCCATTACTGGAGACGATTGGCAAGCCATGAAACGCGATCAAGCAAAAAAGGCAGAAGAACGCATTGAGCACTTCAGTGATATTGTTTTTGAGAAAGTGCTTAATAATATTCAATTATTAGAACATCGCACAAAATCTGAGATCAGCTATTTGAAGTTTAATGCAGAGCAAGTGGATATGATTGGCGTTAAATTAGAAGGAGAAAGTGATATTGATTTTACCCATAATGAAGCAGCAGACGAAATGATTGCCAAAGCACAAGCTGCTAATGTTAAACTTAGTGTTTTCTCAACATCGCGTAATTATAAAGAGGAAGACCGGAATCTGGAAATATTTAAGCATCTTCAAATGAATATGATGATTTGTGAAGATGCTAGATTATACGAAGCCTTGTGTAATTACAAGACTAGTAAATAAGGAAAGATTCGGAAATATTATTGTACTTTCAGAATCTCAATTTTGTTTTATGGTCTTTCGAATCTTGTTAATTCTGTGCTCCCCAATAACTTACCTTTTGTATTGTAAGTTTTACTACTAACCATTCCTATTCCTTCCGAATAGTACTCCTCAATATGCATTGATTTCCCAATCAACATTTTTAATTTTACATCATATTCCATTTTATAACAAAGAAAACTCCCTGCACTTGTACTAATCTCCTCTTTTCCGGTAACTTTTCGATTGAAATAGTTCATCGATCCTTGTATGGGCCCAAAAGAAAAGTCAATATCAGCATCTTTTAACTCCTGCCCTACCTCTAGTTTACTAGGCATTTGAAGTGCAGTTCCAGAAACTTCAACCTCTGAATCATTGTTTTGTCCCATTGCGCCAAGTACTTCTGGTCCTAGCATTCCCTCTAGGTCCATGGTGTAAATCCCATCTTCACAAGACACTTGCAAGTTTTTAGGTTCTAATTCTTTCTTACCATTATAGGTTCCGGTTATCTCCATTTCTGCATTGATTACGCCATCTTCTTCGTCTACATAAACAATTCTATTCGTGGTGACTCCATTGAGTTTACCTTTTTTGTCGTAGTTAGTATATTCACGAACTTCTCCTTCTTGCAATGGATAAAATGCATTGCAATCTTGAGCGAAAATATTTAAGGCGGGAAGTAAAAGGAGAATCAAAAATAGTGGACTTTTTTTCATATTTATTGTATTATGGTTTTTTGATGATAATAATTTGTTACCCTTATATTACAAATATCTTAATAATTAGGTTCCCGTTCATGTAGATTGAGTAATTAGTGCAGATCGGCTTTTAATTGGTGGTTTTGGTAGAATATTTAGTAATTAGGGGGATTTTAATGACTCAAGACCGCTTAGCTTTTAGACTCAAGACTTAAGACTTTTTTCGCTATGTTAATTTTGGTACAATTAGTTTTTACTGCGGACTTGATAAGGCCAGCGGCCCAGGCCCCACGAAAAGCTACATTAGTTTTCTCAGACAGTGTCCAGATTTATAAGCCTGCACAGTAAGGTTTTCTCTAGGCAATGTAGCCCGCACCGCGGGCTTCCACTTTTTGTTATACTTTTCTACTGTCTTTAAGATTTTTATTTTTAATCTAACTTTAACAAGCACGTCATTTAAATAAAAACGTAACCGACACTCCCACTCCACAGAACTGAACTTTGAACTTTTAACTCTGAGCTTTTAATGTTATCTTACTTTAACCACAATTTGCTTAATTTATGAGATTACAAATAGCTAGCTATCTTTTTTTATTTATTTTCATTTTTCAAAACCCTATGAAAGGTCAAAAAAGATTTGCATTAAGTGCGGTTGCAGGATTGAATATTGCCCAAATTGATGGGGATAATATAAGCGGCTTTGATCAGCTAGGAGTAGTAACTGGCCTGAACTTTTCAGCCTACATAAATAAAACATTTAACATAGATATTGAATTATTATATAGTCAAAGAGGAGCTTCCACAGGACCTATACGGAGATATAACATCGATCATCAATTCGACATTAATTTAGTTTATGCTGAAGTACCAATTCTAGTGAAGTTTAAATTAGATTTAGTAAAGAAAAAATCTAGAAAAGAAAATGATTGGTTCAGAACAAATCTTGTCTTTGGGTTGTCAATTAATAGATTAATTAAAGCTGAAATTAATGAAAGAAGGATTACCACGCTGGCTGGTCCTGTAGAAAATGTAAGTTATTTGGAATTAGTAGAAGCGTTTGAAGAAAATGAGATTAATTTAATTGCAGCCTATTCACATCGGCTTTCTAAAAAATTTGGCTTCAGCTTTAGATTTACTTTCGGAATTACTGCTTTGTACAAAGAAAACATAGCAGTAGAAAATGATCGAACCTTACGAAATTATTATTTAAGTGGATTTTGTTTTTACACCTTCTAATTATTAGTTTGAGTTGCTATCTGATGAGAGCGATCGAAATCATCTTTATCAATTAAAGCATCCTCGATATCAACAAATTGATTTTGAAACCCAATTTGTTCCATTAAACCAGATTGATGTAAAATATCTCGTAATGGCCCAACGGCATTGCAAAGTTTTAAAGTAATGTTTCGCTTTTTCAAATCGTAAATAGTAATCTCTACCATCTTTAATGCTGTGCTGTCGATATCAGCTATACTAGAAACATCTAATATTACATTTTCTAAATCGTTTCGTTTGAAAATTTCTTCGTTCAATTTTTCAATAAAATAATCCGTATTTCCAAAAAACAGCGATTCATCAAATCGAAATATTAAAGTCCTCTCTACCTCTATAGCTTGTTCATATCTTGCAATATTTCTAAATGAATCCACCCCTGGAACTCGACCTAAAACAGCGTAATGAGGTCTTGAGGTTTTCAACAGTATTATTCCAATTGACAAAACTATTCCTGCTACAACTCCTGTGATAATTCCAAATGATAAGGTGACTAAGAAGGTGACTAAAAAAACATAAAAGTCTTTGCGATCAATTTTGAACAATTTTTTAATTTGTTTTATATCAATAAATTTGATAACCGCTACCACGACTATAGCGCCCAATACTGCCTTGGGCAAATAGTAAAACCAAGAGGTAAAAAACAAGAGTATTAATCCTAGCGAAATAGCAGTAACAAAACTGCTTATTCCACTTTTTGCATTCAGGTCATCATTTATAGCAGACCTTGCAAAACTTGCGGTAGCAGGAAAAGCAAGGAAAAAACTTCCTACTAATTTGCTTAAACCTAGAGCGAACAATTCTCTGGTGGAATTAATGACATAATTACCATTTTTGGCAGATATCGTTTTTGAGATAGCCATTGAACTAATGATTGAAATTATAGTTACTAAAAATGAAACTGTCAATAATGGTCTTATATTTTCAAAGTTAAATGCAGGTAATGTGAAAGCTGGCAAACCAGATGGAATATCTCCAATGATTGCCACTCCATCTACGTCAAGCTCTTTGTAAACAACCAAAACACAGAAAAGGATAACCGCAATAAGTGCGGCTGGAATATACTTACTTATTTTCCTACAGATTAACAAAAATACTATACACCCTATGCCTATTAACATAGTTGCCAAATTTGCTTGATCTAGATTGGAAAAGGTATTTTGCACATCTTCAATCAAGTTATTAGCTCTTGGAATATCTAAACCTAAAATTGATTTGATTTGACTTACGCAAATGATGATCGCAGCTCCTGCTGTGAATCCTAAAATTACGGGTCTCGACAAAAAACTTACCAATGCCCCTAATTTAAAAAAAGCAAAAATAATTTGCATTAAACCCGCAATAAAACTCACTAAGATAGCTAAGCTTATAAATTCATCTGATAAAGGCTCTGCAATAGGACTCAGTCCTGCCAATAGTATGATCGCCACTAAAGCAACTGGACCGATCGATACATGTTTGGAAGAACTAATAAATGGGAAAATGAACAATGGAATGAAGCCTGCGTACAATCCATATATTGGTGGCAAGCCAGCTAGCATTGCATAGGCCATACCTTGAGGTACCATCATTACTGCGACTGTAAGCCCCGCAAATAAATCACTAAAAAAATCTTTACGCGTATAATTTTTTAATATGCTCTTTAAGCTATATTCTTCTCGCATCTAATTTTTATTTTTTAGATACCGAGGACAAATTGCTTGTAGGAATATCTTTAGAAGCTAAATTATCAAAACTGTCAATAACATTAACAATATTTTTGTAACCAACAGCTTGTAAAATAGAACAAGCTACGGTGCTCCTGTAGCCGCTTCGACAATGAACATAAGTCTTGTCACTATCATCGAAGCTATCCAAATTCGAATTGATAAAATCTAGTGGAAAATTTCTTGCAATTGCCAAGTGACTAGGTTCAAATTCTCCAGGCTTTCTTACATCTAGCACATTAATGCTATTATCATTTATATAAAGAGATTCCAAACTGTCTCCATCTATAGTTTCTATTTTACTTAATTTCAATCCTACATCTGTCCAAGCAGCTAAGCCACCTTCTAGATAACCAATTGCATGATCAAAACCCACACGAGCTAATCGAGTAACCGTTTCTTCGGCTTTCCCTTCTGGAACTACTAATAATAGCTTCTGATTTATATCTGGAATTAGAGCTCCAACCCATGGAGCAAAACTACCATCCAATCCAATAAAGATTGAACCAGGAATGTGTCCTTTCACGAATTCAGTTTTATCTCTAACATCTAAAATTAAGACATCATCCTGTTTTCTTATTTCAACAAAATCCAAAATATGTAAAGGCTTCACTCCTCTCGCCATCACCTCATCAATGCTGTCATACCCTTTTTTATTCAATGCAGCGTTTTCAGAAAAATATTTTGGTGGTGCTTGTAATCCATCGTTAACCTCTTTGATGAATTCCTCTTTGGTCATGTCCGCACGCAAAGCATAATTTGTTTTCTTTTGATTGCCTAAAGTATCTTGTGTTTCAGAGCTCATATTTTTTCCGCAAGCAGAGCCTGCTCCATGAGCTGGATAAATGATCACTTCATCAGGAAGGGTCATAATTTTATTTCTCAAACTATCAAAAAGCCAAGCGGCTAAATCCTCTTGCGTCAGGTCTTCGCCTTTCTGTGCTAAATCTGGCCTTCCTACGTCACCAATAAATAAAGTGTCTCCTGTAAAAATGGCGTGCGGTTTATTTTCTTCATTCAATAGTAAGTAGCAGGTGCTTTCGGGGGTATGCCCAGGAGTATGTAAAACTCTAATGGTCAATTTTCCAAATTTAAATTCTTGCCCGTCTTTTGCTTCTATTTTTTCAAAAGCGGTTTTGGCGCCAGGTCCATAAACTATAGGTGCATCCGTCTTTGTGGAAAGATCTAAGTGACCTGAAACAAAATCTGCGTGAAAATGGGTTTCGAATATATACTTAATCTGCACCTTCCTTTCATCAGCCAAATCTAAATATGGTTGGGTTTCTCTTAATGGATCTATAATAATAGCTTCGCCTTCTGACTCAATAAAGTACGCACCTTGTGCCAAGCAAGAAGTATATAACTGATCAACTTTCATGTTTCTATAATTTTACTCAAAATTACAATTATTTAGCATATTGAATGCTGAAAATTGTCTTTATAATTGATTTTAAAATGCTAGCGTCTAGATGCTTACATTATATTGTTAATTAAACGTAGCCGGTTATGATTAAAAATAAAGGAATATTGCTTTTATTTGAATTCATAAACGATAGATTTGTTTACAACAAGCATTACCACTTTACCTTCACAATTTCAATTGTCATTCTCATCTTTGGCCATTGCTGCCTTAGCTGTTTTTATAATTGGATTTTCAAAATCTGGGATTAAAGGAATTTTTACCATTGTTGTATTACTGCTTGCTTATGTTTTTGAAAGCAAGGCTTCCACAGGCATTGTGGTACCATTTTTAATCTGCGGAGATATTATTGCAGTTTGGTATTATAAAAAGCATGTGCAATGGAAAATACTATTCAAATTATTACCCTGGATGGTCATTGGGGTTCTATTTGGCGTTTACGTTGGTAATGATTTGAATGAAGAACATTTTCGAACTGGGCTTTCTATCATTATTCTGATTAGTGTGATTATGATGTTTTGGTGGGAACGCAAAAAGGTTAAAAAAGTACCTACTCATTGGTGGTTTGCTGGTATTATGGGGTTGGGAGCTGGATTTACCACCATGGTTGGAAATTTAGCAGGTGTTTTTTCAAACATGTTCTTTTTAGCAATGCGACTTCCAAAAAATGAATTCATAGGAACTGCTGCTTGGCTTTTCTTTTTCATCAATATTTTCAAATTACCTTTTCACATTTTTGTTTGGAAAACGATTACTGTAGATACATTAAATTTAAACTTACATTTTATTCCTTTCCTTTTATTGGGCTTCTGGATAGGGCTCAAAATTCTCACTAAAATTAATGATCGCCTTTTTAGAACTTTTATTTTAGTAGTATCTTTTATTGGTGCGCTGATTATTTTACTGAGATAGTTTTGAATTTTTAGTCATTATTCTGTAGTGGATAAGGGAAAAAACCGATCTTCAAAACTTGAACTTTCAATCGATCCAGCATTGAGCCAAATAAAAACAAACCGTCCCTAAAGTTGCACAACTATGAACTTTGAACTCCGCACCTTGAACTTCATTTATCTCACTTCATCTTTGACCAAACAGGGATGGCGTTTTTGATCAAGGAGAATATTAGGGAGCAGAAACTGCTTAATGATTTACACAAGTTAGCGTGAAGTCAGCTTGGCACCTCTGGTAGTGGCAACCATTTTCTAGGATTTGGTTTAGTGGATTTATATGGTAATGAAATTTATATTCCTCTTGTTCAAGAAGCCTCAATCCAGCTCTTATAACTTCACTCACTTTTTTATATCTCTCTTCACTGATACGCTCTTTAACAAAGCTTTCAAAGTGATTTTCAAGCGCTACAATGTATTTTTCAGTTTTAAATTTTATACAACATACCAATTAATGGTATATTATCATTTGGGTGTAAATTCTTAATTTACTTGATAGCGTACAATATGTATAATTTGAGATTTACGAGCAGATTTAAATGGAAGCGTAATAGTTAAAAGTTTTTCATGACTAAAAGTTAGAACTCTAGTGCAGCATCTAATTCCTTTTTCAGAATTTCCCAATTTGAAGGTCTACTCGCGTTTGAATTGATAATTGTTCCGTCTTTTTTCACAATGATATATCTTGGTATACCAATCCTTGATTTTGTGCCGAATCGATCTATTAATTCAGAATACAATGTTTTACTTGCCTTGATATGAATTCCTTTGAGGTTATGGTAATTTATTGCCTGATTAATTTCGTTCCTATTATCGTCCTGATCAACAGTCAAATAAACCATATCTATTTTACCATTACGTGTATCCAAATAAGATTGAAGTGAATTGGTTTCAGAAAACTCAGCAATGCATGGTCCACACCAAGTAGCCCAAATGTCTATATATACAATATCCTTTTCGACTCTATCAAGGACTTCTTGGAAATTATTAAAGTCATTTTTTTCTAATTGCCATTTCAACTTTTCCGAAATACTAAACTGCATCTTATCTTCCATCTCTTTGAAGTATGGCCTAAAAGGAGATTCAGGGAATTCATTAACAAAAACATTGTAAATATTCCTAGCTCTTTCTGAAAAACTTGATTTTCTTTTATAAGCAAATAATTCTTTAGCTAACAAGGTTTCTATTTCGGCCTCATTTAAAAATTTATGCATTGTCTGAGAATAATCTAAAGGCACCTTTTGCTCATATTTAATCTCAGAATTACTTCGTTTCATTTTAAAATGAAATTTATCGCTAACTAAATCTGGATACCAAAATGACGACTGAGCATCCTCATTGAACACTTGATTGTAATAATTATTAATTAGTACTCTACTCCACTCATCTTTGTAAAAAAAATTTCCTAAAGTATCTCTACCCATTCCTTTTTTAAAAAGCATTATGCGGAAAATACTGTAGTAGAATAATTTGATATCATTCTGAATTAAAAGCTCAATGGCTTTACTTGTCTTAATCTTTGCAAGATGTTTCATTTCTTGTTCTTGTTTAAGTTCAAGGTATTCCAGCAAGGATGCTAATGATTCTATCTGTAAATATTCTTCTCTTATTTGATTGAATTCTGGATAATCTACTAAAGGCCTTTGGAGTATAGAAAGTAATCGATTAACCTCCTCGTTAGTTCCAGAAATTTCTAAACTATTATTTGGTTTCTCACTATCAATCACAATTGATATTTCAGAATCTGGCTCAACATAAAGTTGAACTCCATTCCAAGATATTTTATTAAAATTTAATGGTAAAAATACGTAACAGAATCCTGGTTTATTGCTTGTGAATTTTAATTTAAGTTCACCAGCTTTATTTATTTCATGAAAGCTTCTTGCTGCAAATAAAAATTGTCCATCTACAGGCGGATATATTAAAATACTTTCTTGATTTGAATTTATAATTTGAATATTGATTTGAATTTCCGCTTGGAGAAATAATGCAGAAATGAAAATCAGCATGCTTGTAAAAATAGTTCTCATTGTGATGTTTTGAATTTAATATACGCTCTTCATGGTAAAAATACAAATTTAAACTCTGGTTCATTAACATAGAATCTTAAGGAATAGTTTATTTAACTGTGTCTTAGTGAAATAATAATGATCTTACTCTTTGCATTCAAGGAGTAAAGTTCATCTCGGAAGGAGGCCGTAGGCCGACTGGAGAGATGAACTTTGATTTTTATTTTGGGACTCTATCCGGGTATTTTTCCATAATAGTTCTTTGAATCTGGGTCCATCCATATGCTTTTCTTTTCCATGATTTTTTGTTTTGCATTAGCGATAAATACAACTGCTTGGTCAA